>ENA-UPTF01001347-UPTF01001347.1-marine-metagenome-genome-assembly--contig:-NODE-1347-length-15540-cov-4.918127_pt1 | contig 15540 bp, 9 predicted proteins | sample MGYA00238166_ERZ767019 | MGnify/ENA primary metagenome ERZ767019 (study PRJEB28930, sample SAMN06266391) | marine metagenome | isolation source: Sea water from 250 m depth | place: Atlantic Ocean | study...
TGATACAGAGTGTAGCCTAATCGTTAGTCCAGTTAATGATGCTCCAACGATTGAAGCAATTGATGGTGTTACTATGGATGAAGATAGTAGCATTGATATTGTACTCAGTTCAGATGACGTAGATGGCGATGATTTAACATATAGTTTTAATTTGAATAATGATGATGTCACTCTTAGTATTGATGAAGACAGTCTTACAATAACTGCTGCACAAGACTTTAACGGTGACGTACCAATTACTATAGTTGTATCAGATACCGAATTTTCTGATAGTACATCATTTGTTGTTACTGTAGTTGCTGTTAATGATCCACCTACTATCAGTGCTATTAATGATATTACAATTATTGAAGATAATACAGGCTCAATAATTATAAATGCAGAAGATATTGATGGTGATGATTTAGAATATGAAATTACTTCTGGTGAACCATACTTTGATTTTATCATTGAAGCTGATACAATTACCATATCTCCACATCTTAATTGGTTTGGTGAAACTTCACTAACTGTAAGTGCTTCTGATGGACAAGAAAGCGCTGACACAGGTTTCTCAATAACCGTTACCCCGGTCAATGATGCTCCAACGATTGAAGATATTGATGATGTGGTCATCGATGAAGACGGAGGCATTGACATCGTTCTCAATTCAGAAGATGTAGACGGAGATGATTTAATTTATAGTTTTCATTTGGATAATTATGATGTCTCTCTTGGTATTGAGGAAGACACGCTTAGCATAAACGCTACTCCAGACTTTAACGGTGATGTTGCAATTACTATGTACGTTTCAGATACAGAATTTTCTGATAGTACATCATTTGTTGTTACTGTAATTGCTGTTAATGATCCTCCTGAGGAGTTTGAATTAATATCCCCAACAGTTCTGGATACCTTCCAGGTAAACACTGCCACCGATGAAACGATCCCATTTACCTGGGAGCCGAGCGTTGATGTAGATAGTGATGTTGTCTATAAGATAATAGTTACACTGAACTACTTTGGAACTGTTTATACAAACGAATATGAAAATATTCCATACACCACTACTGGTCTATCTGGATATGTGTATGCTATTCTAATGACGAATCTTAATATTCCTCGGTGGAATATGGAATACGTTATAGAAGCATCTGATGAGGAGTTCACTATTGTATCCGAAGAAGGTGAATTTGTACTTGAGAATACTTCATTATCTATTGATGGTGAGATAGTACCAGAAGTATTTGCCCTGCACCAAAACTACCCAAATCCTTTCAACCCAGTCACCTCTTTGCGCTACGACCTTCCAGAAGATGGACTGGTCAATATCACGGTCTACGATATGATCGGAAGGCTCGTTAAAACGCTCGTAAATAGCCCACAAACTGCAGGATATAAGTCTATCCAGTGGAACGCCACCAATAACAGGAACGAGCCAGTATCGGCTGGACTATATCTTTATACGATTCACGCTGGGGAGTTCAGAAAGACCAAGAAAATGGTCCTGCTAAAGTAATGAAAAAATATCTATTTATAGTTTTAATATTCTTTAGTTGTTCCTCTACAAGGAAAAATGCTATTAGAGAACAAGAAGATTTCATAAAAAGGCATCCCAACTGGAGAGGTCATCATTTTGGGTTCAAGAAAAGAAAACTAGATACGGATGTGTTTGAGGTAATAGAGGCCATTAAGCAAGAGAAAAAAATTAAGTCTATACAGGATAGTATTTTTGTCATTGAGGAAAAAGAAAAATGATATCAAGCCCCACACTTGTGGGGTTTTTTTGTTTATAGAAGCCCACTACATTAGAAGGTAAATTTTTGTAGACCTGGTAAGTATGAAGGAGTATCTATTTAGATCCTGATCATGGAGTGGTGTGTTTTTATATGTTAAGGTACCTTTTAATGGTAAGTATAATAAAGCCAATTACAAGTATTCTAACAATAAATACCAGCCACCGATATTTTAGATTGGTGTCGGTTATGCCAACATCATAGGGGTTGAATACATTTCTAAAGAACTGTAGCATATCGAAATATAAGGACGCAGAAAGACATGGTCAGATACTATTTGAAAATGGACACTTTAGACAGAATTGTAAGACAATTATTGTTATATTTAGATTAGATATGAAAAACTATATGTCATCTTTATGTATGGTTCTATTATTTTCTATTCTTGGTGGCCAAGAAGATGTTGACCATAGTGTAAAAAAATTAAAAGTAGGGGATGTCGCACCAAACTGGTCGATTAAGTCTGAATCAGGTAAGTTTGAATTTCTCAAGAACTGGACAGTAAAGAAGAATAGGCAGTTGCGGAACCCTTCAGTCCAGCCCGATAGACATGTTGTCCTTTTTACGTTTTTTGCTACATGGTGTCCGCCTTGTGTAAACCAGCTTGAACCTCTTGAACTAGTTTATCAAAAATATAAAAATAAGAAAATTAAATTTTTTGTTATAGATGGCACAGAGCATCATCGTACGACCTGGGATGAAGCGTGGGTCCAGGGTGCTCCTAAAACCAGACAATTTTTTATTGATAATAATATAAATATTCCTTTTTTAGAGGACACAGATGTAACCGGGAAAAAATACGGAGTAAAAGGAATTCCAACTATTTTTGTAATTGATAAGTTTGGAATAATTCAGCTTATCCGTGTTGGCTATACAAAAGAAGAGGAGGAAGAAGACTTCGTCAGCGACCTCTCTGAGATTATTGATAAGCTGTTGTCAGATAAATAGCCTAGCAACTGGATAAGACTAGCTGGGCGGCAGAAAATTGGGACAAAATAATTGCTATAGAAAGCCAAGAAAGAAAAACGATAGTTGAAATAAACCTCACTACAAGCAGCCACAATAACTTTTTCAATGAGTTTGCTTACGGGTCGATGTTTAACAATACATTAAAGGGGCTTAAGCGACAACTTGAACAATAATCCTAGGCTGACATAGCAGCCGTAAAAACAGGCGCTCTAATCGGTTCTCCAATGATAAAGAAAAGTATTTATTTTTGTTTCATAGTCTTGATCATATCTTGTGCGAAAAAGATTGAGAACGACGTCTCCGTTATTGATGATCTTGATCCAACGGTCATTCTTATTTCTTTGGATGGTTTTAGGTGGGACTATCTTAGTAAGGCAGAGACACCTAATTTAGATATTCTAGTAGAAAATGGTGTCACCTCAGAGTCGTTAGTACCTGTTTTTCCATCCAAAACATTTCCCAATCATTTATCTATAGTAACCGGCTGTTATCCAGAGAATCACGGAATACTGTCTAATAATATGTACGACCAGGAGTGGGACGCGGAATATTATATTGGAGAAAATAGTGACCCTGTTAAAGAAGGAAGATGGTACGATGCAGATCCGATATGGGTGACCGCAGAAAACCAGGGTAAGATGACGGGTACATATTTCTGGCCAGGATCAGAGGCAGAGATTCGTGGCACAAGGCCAACATACTACGGAGTATATGATGGCAATATTTCAAGAGAAGATCGCGTAAAAAAGATTCTGGAGTGGATAGATCTGCCAAAACAAAGTCGTCCTGTTTTTATGACCTTGTATTTTAGTGATGTTGACAGCTGGGGACATAATATAGGGCCTGATGCAATAGGAATGAACTCAGTCATAGAGCAGATAGATGAATCGATTGGCTTATTAGTCAGTGGATTAAACAAAAGAGGGATCTTGGATAATATTAACATAATTATTACTTCAGACCATGGCATGTCACAACTAAGCAGAGACAGGGTAATCTTTTTAGATGACTATGTGAATATTAATGATGTCAGAATGGTCGACTGGTCTCCAGTTGCAATGATATTGCCTGAAGATGATTCCATAGACAGTATCTATGGTGCACTGTATGAGGCCCATCCTCACATGTCAGTCTATAAGAAAGAAGATGTTCCTGCGCGACTTCATTTCAACAATCATCGTCGAATTCCTCCTATAATTTGTATAGCAGCAGATGGCTGGTCCATCTCAGAGCGTGATTATTTTGATGAGAATCCTTACTCTTTCACAGGCGGTACTCATGGATATGACCCGATCAATAAATCGATGCATGGAATCTTCATCGCTAGTGGGCCAGGGTTAAAAGAAGGGCTTACGGTAGAGCCGTTTAGGATCATTCATATTTATGAGGTTATTGCCCACATTTTGGATATCGATACGCCAGAAAATGATGCAAGTTTCGACAGCATATCTGTCATCTTGAAATAATCAGCTTGATAAAAAAATTGAAGAGATTACCCCATTTTGGTGTTTCGTAGATCCAGATAGTCAATTGGCAAACAAATTAACTTTTGGCACCGGATTTTTAATTTACAATCAGGCCAATGAGAATATAAATTTTTTGATTCACTAGAAAATCGTTTCAAGTAGAAGTAAAATTATAATTTGATCTGATAGCATTCTAGTTGCCATAGTATTTGAACTATACATTTTGTTCGGGAACAATATTTTAATAAATTGATGGCCCTCTTTACTTTTTAATAAAAACATCATACATAAGGATTAAAATGAAATTTATTATTACTCTAATTACGGTTATAGGTAGCATATGTTTTTCAAAGAGTTCACTGTCTGTGGAAATATATGAGCTGGATAATGGCTTAACAGTACTCTTAAATCCCGATAAAAATGCGTCCAGTGTTTATGGTGCGGTTGGTATAAAAGGCGGAGGAAAACAAGATCCCGCTGATGCCACAGGTATTGCACACTATCTAGAACATATGCTGTTTAAAGGGACAAACGAGCTGGGTACTGTCGATTACAAGGCAGAAAAGGTATTCCTTGATAGTATTGAGATCCTGTATGACAAACTCGGTAGCACAGTTGACGTGAATAGTAGGCTAAAAATCCAGGAAAAAATTAATGACCTGAATGTCAAAGCCTCAGAATTTGCGATACCAAATGAGTTTACTAGATTGGTAGAGGGTTTTGGGGGAACTGGTGTCAATGCCTTTACAAGTAATGATATTATTGCCTATATAAGCCAGTTCCCATCACACCATATTGGTAAATGGCTGGATATTAACAGTCACCGTTTTGAGAATCCTGTTTTTAGGCTTTTTCAGTCTGAGTTAGAGACAGTATACGAAGAAAAGAATAGGGCAATGGATAATGCATTTAGAATGTTATTTGAAGAATTTTTTAAAAACTTTTTCAAAAACCATCCGTACGGTCAGCAGACGGTGCTTGGGACAAAAGACCATTTAAAGAATCCATCCATTAAAAAAATGAAAGAGTACTACAACAAATATTATGTGTCCAACAATATGTACCTCATGCTGGCTGGTGATTTTAATGCCGACATAGCTAGACAGAAAATTGAAACAACTTTTGGAAAATTAGCATCTGGGCCAGAACCCGATTTTGTCAATGTTGCTGAAGATCCTTTCAATGGCAGGGAAGTGGTAACCAGGAGGCTGACGCCGATACGTTTTGGTATGATTGGCTTTAGAATGCCTCAGCCAAGGCATGAGGATAATATAGCCCTGGGTATTATTAGGAACTTATTCAATAATAATTCTTCAACCGGTCTGTTGGACAGATTGAGCATAGAAAACAAGCTGCTTGGCTCATCAGCAATCAGTGGATTAGGTGGTGCTGACCATGGTGCGATGGGTTTTATGTTTATTCCTAAATTAATTTTTCAAACATTTAAGGGTGCCGAAAATGTCGTTTTAGATCAGATCGAAAGAGTCAAGCAGGGGGACTTTAGTGAAGAATATCTTCAGTCTATAAAACTTTCTATTATACGCAGCCATGAGTCTGGACTGGAGAATGCATCAAACCGGTTGAACTATGCCATGGATATTATTCTAAACGATAGGACCTGGGAAGATATTATTAATTACCCTGAAAAAATTGAAAATATAGACAAGACTGAAATCGTTCGGGTTGCGAATAAATATTTCAAAGATGACTATTTAGTTTATAGGTCAAAGATCGGCTTTCCCAAGAAAGATAAAGTTGAGAAGCCCCCGTTTAAACCTGTTAAGCCAAAAAATTCTGAAAAGAATTCTGCATATGCACAAAAATTAAAAAATATTCCATCTGGTGCTGTCAAAATGGATTTTGTCGACTTTGAAAAAGACACCTACTATGAACAGCTTTCAGACAATTTTCATTTCTATCATAATAGTAATCCAATCAATTCTATATTTACAATGAGGGTTGAGTATGGCATAGGCAATTACGAAAATAATAGTCTCTCTTTTGCCGCGGGCTTAGGAAGTATGATCGGAGATGAGGAATATAGTTTTAACGAGTTCAAAGAAGAATTACAGAAAATAGGTGCCACAGTAGACTTTTTTAGCGATAATGATTATTTTGGTTTAAACATCAAAGGGTTTGATAAATATTTCAATGAGACAGTGGCAATGGCCGGTAATTTTTTAAAATCCATGAAAGTCAGAGACGAGGATAAAAAGAAATTAAAAAAACTCATACAGGGTAGTGTAATAGAAAGGAAGTTTGAGTCTAGAGAATCATCAGTAAAAGGTAATGCACTTAGATCATATGCTCTATGGGGTAAAAATTCTAGGTTTTTAACAAGGCCCACAGTAAAAGAAGTAAAAAAGATGGACACTGATTATTTATTAAGCCAGATCAAAGATGCAATGAAAGTAGAAACCAGTATTTTTTATACTGGCAATGTTGACGCTAATAGTGTTAAAAATTCTGTAAGTGAAAATTTTATCATCTATAAAGAATTGAAAAAATCTAACTCACCTTTGGTATTTGATAAGCAGCTAAAGCAGTCCAATACTGTATATTTATTCAATGATAAAAAAGCTGTTCAAAGTCAAATATATATTCTAGCAGATGGTGATCCCATGGATGAAAACAATAGACATAAATCCAATGTATTTAATAAATATTTTGGCGGAAGTATGTCAGGCCTCGTATTCCAGGAGATAAGAGAGTTTAAGTCGCTAGCTTATTCAGCATGGGGCTCATACAGTAGGCCATACTATCTTGATGGGTCGGGCTGGTTCAACGGCTTTATGGGAACTCAGGCGGATAAGACCATTGACGCGATAGAGACCTATATTAGTTTATTGAAAGATATGCCCAATAAGCCCATTAGAACAGAAGGAATTAAATCCGGACTGTTAGAATCATTAGGATCTAAAAAGCCTAATTTCAGAAGAATGAGCCTAAGTATTAGAGGCTGGAACAGACAAGGCTTTGCCTCCGACCCAAGAAAAACTGAAAAAGAGGTATACCAAGACATAGAGTTTGAGGATATATCAAGATTTTATAAAACATTTATCCAGAATAAGCCTCTTACAATCACAGTAGTCGGGAATAAAGAAAAAATAGATATGGAAAAATTAGCCAAATTTGGTGAGATTATTGAGGTAACAAAAGATGATATATTTAATTGATTCATTTTGAATATTTTCAGAAAATTTATAAAAATATAATTATTTGTAATTTGATAGTATGAGAAGATATCTATTTATTTTTCTTTTATTTATGCTTTGGCACTGTGGTGAGGAAGAGCCTAAAGATTGTGCCGGCGTTGCCGGAGGGAATAGCATATGTGGGTGCACGGATTCATTAGCAACAAATTTTGATAATACAGCGACAGATGATGACGGAAGCTGTGAATATTTGCTCAATGGAATTCCAATCAAGTGGATCAAAACGTATTCAATATCGGAGAACAGTGGGCTAGATGAAAGCTGGCGCGTTATAGAGGCCTCCGATGGCGGCTTTGTCATTGCCGGGGCGACCGATTACAAAGGTCTTTTGATTAAAACAGACGCAAATGGTGAAAAACAGTGGCACAAGATCTATGAAAATTCAACCTCCTTGTATGCGGTACGTCAGAGTTCGGACGGCGGTTTTATCGCCACCGGCTATTATGAGTGTGATACACTGCCTGGCTGTTATCCTGATATTTATTTGTTAAAGACTGATTTTTCAGGAAATGTTGAATGGGAACAGTCAGATGGAACTGCTGAGAATAACGACTGGGCGAGAGATGTAATCGAAACCCAAGACGGTGGGTTTATGATCACCGGAACCTGGAACGATGACGGCTGGAACTCTAAGGCTGCGCTGCGGAAATATAGCAGTGATGGTGACTTGATCTGGGGGAAAACATTTAGCAATTCCACGGCAAATGAGGGCAACGCTCTTATGGAAAATTCTGATGGAAGTATCGTGTTTGTCGGATATTCGGGCGAACAGCATGGTGCCTATAAACATTATATGGTGAAAGCAGATGCGGACGGTGGACAGGTCTGGAAAAAGAAAACTCAGTCTGTTGGTGATGCCCTGCTCTATGCTGTCGTCGAGTCCCCATCAGGAGGATATGTTGCAGCAGGCTTTTGCAATAGCTGGAGAAGTAATTTCACGGTGGAGAGAAATAGCTCCGGCGGTATAGACTGGGACAATTGTTTTATTGATGAGAGCAGTCACTATGGCTACTATGACATCACCCCGTCATCGGATGGTGGATACTATCTAATTGATGATATTTGTTATTTAACGAAAATTGACGATGCTGGTGAAATTGTCTACAGTGCTAAGCTAAACCATGTAAATCAGTCTGTGATTGAGCTGGATGATGGAGACGTTGTAATGGGCGGATTTGGTTTCAGAGAGGGGAACAGTGGTGGACCGATATCTCTGCTTCGTTTGGATCCTTCGAACTTGGAATGATATGTGCCTTCCTGAAGATTATCAGATGCGCACTCGTGGATAAATTTTTGTAGATTTTAATCAAATAAAAAAGGAGATATTATGGTAATTCAAGTCGTGAACTTTAATCTTGAGGGTATTGGCCACCAAGATTATCTAGGTGCAACCGTTGACGTGGCACCCGCTTTTAAGGAGCTCAGTGGTTTAATCTCTAAGGTTTGGCTTTCCGATGAGGCTAATAACTTATATGGTGGTGTTTACACATGGGAAAATCGTCAGTCCATGGATGACTACCTGAACAGCGAATTTTATGATCAAGTATTAGGCAGCAATCCCAATTTTATTAATATCACATCCAAGTCATATGATGTGCTTGATGAGCAGACAAAAATAACAAGCTAGGTACTCGTATTTTAACAAAACATAAGGCCCCACGTTTGTGGGGTTTTTTGTTTATGGGATCCCGCACATTCTTTGGTGATTGTTTGTAGATTTGGGATCGATGAAGAAATATCAATCTATAATTATACTATCAATTTTATTTGTTCTTTCAGATGTAAAATCCCAAATGCGCTACCGGCATGAGATATTTGATGAGGTAACAAAGACCGAGGATGTGGTATACGGTAATGCTCCTGATTTACCTTTCTTGTTTTTATTTGAGTGGAACACGACTGATACTGATCTTGATATGGACATATACGAGCCTGCTGGGGACACACTAACAAATAGGCCTGTGATTATATTTCTTCATTCTGGTTCATTTTTTACCGGAAGCAATGAGGCCGATGATATGGTGGCCCTATCGACTGCCTCAGCTAAAAGGGGCTATGTGGCCGTTAGTATTACCTACAGGCTTGGGCTGAATATATTAAGCAGCTACAGCGGTGAAAGAGCTGTCTATCGTGGGGTGCAGGATGTTAGTGCGGTCATTAGATATCTGCGAGAGAATCATATAGACTATGGTATTGACTATGATAAGATATTCATTTGGGGCTCCAGCGCCGGATCGTTTATTGGTCTTCATCTAGCCTATTCAGAGGATGACGAAAGGCCCGTGTCAACATTTGGAGGAGGTGACGACCCCGACCTAGGATGTATCGATTGTGAGGGAAATGATTATGAACATAGCAGCAAGCCTGATGGGCTAATCAGTTGCTGGGGTGCCATTGGTGAATTAGAATGGATAGACGAGGATAACAATATCCCTACCATTATGTTTCACGGCACATCCGATGGTGTGGTTCCTTTCAACTCAGGCTATCCATTTACGATTGACATATTTTTACCAATTGTCTATGGGTCAAATCTAATTCATGATCGTCTGAATGAACTAAACATAGAAAGCAAACTATATGCTGAGGAGGGACTATTGCATGAATATTGGGGCACTTTCAATGGAAACTGGACCGGAGAGCCAAATGAATATTTTGACTTGATTAAAGAGGACGCATATTCATTCTTATTTACTGTTTTATACCCATACCAAGTAGGCGATATAAATAATGATGGATTAATTAACATCGATGACATCTCAGATATGGTGGATATTATCATTGATAACGATAGCTCCAGTGTTAGCCTGTACTATTCAGATTTCAACTATGATGGACTAACAAATATTTTTGATTTACTAATGATCATTGATAGTCTGGATAATATTTAGCATCGATTTTTAATATTACAGTTCTATTTCTAATAATAATCTAAAATTATTATTAGTAAAATTAGGTGCATGATTAGAGGATATTTATTTACTGTTATTATTTTCGTTGGCCTTCTACCAGCCGGAATCCTGTGGCTATCAGATCAGCGATATAAATGAAGACGTGGGTGTAACCCTTTTAGACATATTTGAGTTTGTCGCCCTGATCATTGCAGGGTTTGTTGTTTATATAGATAGTATTAGATTTTACTTTATATGAGTCAGCATAAACGAAAGCTCGCGGCCATTGTTTTCACCGATATTGTTGGTTTTACAAAACTAACAGCTGACGACCAGTCAAAAGCGTCCAGTCTTCTTACGGAACAGAGAAATCTTTTAAAGCCAATAGTTGAAGATCACAACGGTTCCTGGCTCAAGGAGATGGGTGACGGCCTGCTCTTAATTTTTGATACCGTGACCGATGCGGTGAATTGTACTATCAAAATTCAAGAGGCTACCAAGCAAATAGAGGACCTAGATCTACGAATTGGTATCCACCAGGGTGAGATACTGCTAACAGAAAACGATGTCATTGGCGATGACGTAAACATCGCAGCCCGGATTGAGCCATTTGCAGCTCCAGGAGGAATAGCAATATCAAACAAAGTAAATGATGCACTCGTTCGTGAATCTGGATACGATACAAAATACGTTGGTAAGCCAAAATTAAAAGGCGTCGGACAAGAGGTCAAGGTCTATTGCATTATCTCACACGGTCTCCCAGAGACCAAGCTGTCTGATGTTTCTGCAAAATTAGAGACAAGTAAAACAAAAGTCTATGCTGGTATCGCTGCAGCGGTTGTAATCCCTGTTTTGGCCTATTTATTTATATTCCAAGAGGAAGACACGGTCGAGTCCATTGCAATACTCTATATGGATGTAAACAGCTCGTCTAATGAAAACCTTAGCTACTTAGAGACAATAACAGAGGATCTTATATTTGATTTATCCAGCTCATCTAAGGGACTGTTAAATGTTTCTGAGGCTTCATCAGTAAAAAAACACAAGAACAGTGACCTAAGCATTGAAGAATTGGCGGACAAGATTGGAGTGGACTATGTATTTAAAAGCAGTATAAAAGCGGATAAAAATGGATACCACCTAAGGTGCAGGCTCTATGATACTTACTATCAGAAAGATGCTTTCTCTAATAAGTGGTTTATTGAAAGTAAAAACCTGCAGTCTATTACCGGTGTGCTAGTTGATAATATAGTAAAAGAGTTAGACATTGATGTGCTAGACGGCTTTGAGAAGGTTGTGTATGAACCGGAAGCCTACGAGCTGTATCTTAAGTCGAAAAGTTTATACGCTCTGAGTGAAAGCAGTGAAGACAATGTCAAGGCAATCGATCTAATGAAAAATGCGGTCAGCAAAGATGATAATATTGTAATGGCGATGCTTTATCTAGGGCAGATGCTTTATGAGCTTGATGAATTTGATAAGGCGTCGATCTATTGGGAAAGAGCACTCTCAAAAAGTAAATCTTTGCAGGATAATGCGGGCATAGCAGAGTCACTTAGAAAGCAGGGCACATTACTAAGGAAACAGCGGGACTATGGTGGAGCGCTGGATCGATTTGGCGAGTCACTTGCTATGTCAACGGTAATGAACGATAAAAAGTCAATGGCGAAAACGTTAAACAGTATGGCTATTTTGAATTACAGAATGCGGGATATGGACAATGCTTTGCAGAACTGGCTTCAGGCATTAACACTGGTTGAAGAGTTTGATGATAAACTGAAAATGTCTAAGTACACAAATAATATTGGTATATGGTACTACAACGATGATGACTATAGTAAGGCGATTGAATACTATGAAAAGAGTTTAGCAATCAAAGAAGAGCTAAAGGATACAAGGAACATGGGTAAAACGCTAAATAATCTTGGCGAAGTTTATTTTGACATGGGTGACTTTACCAGTTCCATTGAAATGTTTAACGAGAGTATTAAAATAAAAGAAAAATTAAATGATAATAAAGGCCGTGTATCCTCTCTGTTCAACAGGGGAAAGACGTTCTTTTTTGATCAGAATTATGAAAATGCAATCCATGATTTTAGAGCATCTGCAAACTTTGCAGATGTGGATGAAAATACTCAAAAAAGTAACCGGTTTATTGGCATGTCCCACTATTACATGGCGAACCATGATAGCAGTATCTGGTATCTAGAGGAATGCTACGATTACTATACAGAAACAAAAGATAACAGAAAACACTTGTCCATACTTCCTTTTCTGATCATATCGTACAATATGGCTAAAGACACAAAATCATCAGACAAAGCTTTAAACCAGTTTAACGAGATTATTGCAGAAGAAGATCCATACCCAACCGATTATATTATGACCTACTGGATAGCCTATGAGGCCTTAAAAAGTGTAAACAATGAGGAAGAGGCTGGTGAATATTTAGAGAACGCCTATCTTGAGCTTAAAACACAGTCAAAAAATATCAAGAATAAGAAAGACAGGAATAAATTTCTAAAGACAAAATTTCATCAGGAAATTGTAAAGAGTTTTAAGCAGAGCTAGCGTTTTAAACGCATATATAAATTTGACGTATTTCATATAATGTAATTTTATATAAACCATATATTTTTGTAATATATATACGAAGAATTTCACAGTATTCTTACTAATACAAAACTGACTAATATAACAAAGGGACAATGATGAGACACTACATAGCATTTACACTAATTTTTTCTTTACTTTCGGCAACAACGATCAACATTCCTGCAGACTATGCGACAGTCCAAGAGGGCATAGACGCTGCCCAAGATGGTGACATTGTATTAGTCGCCCAGGGAACCTATTATGAGAACCTAACCATCAACAAAGAAATCACCCTCACTAGTACCGCTGATTTCGATGCTCTTGATGCATCTTCGGACTGGTATAACGATGAAAATATCCGGCAGACAATTATTAACGGCTCCGTGAATAATAATCCTAATAAGAGAAGCTGTGTTATAGTCCGGGATGGCAATATTCAGCCAACCATAAAAGGGTTTACCTTTGAGGGTGGTGTCGGAACTAAAATGCTTATTATGGACTGCGGTGAACTCGGAGGAATTCAAAGGAGCGAGATAACCGGTGGCGGTGTCCTTATTTTCGATGCCTATCCAACAATAAACTATAATCGCTTTGTAGGCAATGGAATCTCACCCGATAGTGAAAGAGGAAAAAAAGGATCCAAAAATGGTGGTGCTATAGCTCACTATGAGGACGCGGAGGTCGAATTTGATGAAGACAGAGATGATGCGCCAGTGGCGAACAATAGCAATGTTGAACGAACAGTTCCAGGAACAATAGACGTACAAAATAATTATTTTGAAGACAATACCAGCGGCAACGGTCAGGGGTTTTATTCACTAGGATATACGGGTTCGATTGATGTCAGCAACAGTGTTTTCGATAATGTCGACTGTGGTACAAACACAGTAAATGAATATGTACTTAATTCATCAGAAGATTTAGCTGATTATGTGCAAAATGGAATAACAGGTGCCTGCATTGAAGAAAATGCATTCTATGTAGCAACAAACGGGGATAATGCTAACAATGGTACAGAGTCAGCACCATTTCAGACAATATCCCATGCGCTATCTTTTGTAAAAGAAGTTGGAGACCCAACAACAGTCTATGTTGCGGCTGGTACGTATTCTCCAGATATGACCGGTGAGATTTTTCCAATTGTAATCCCCAACAATGCTCATATTATTGGTGAAGACAGGGAGACAACTATTTTAGATGCAGATGCAGATGCTTCAGAAGAGGCCGCCGTTGTGATTATTAAGGAGGTCGAGGATGTGACCTTCAAAAATTTTACCCTGGTAAATGGTTACAGTGAGGGGCACGGATGTATTGGAGGAGGGGGACTGTTGGTTACTTCTGAAAATATGTTTGATATTACTGTCCCGCCAGTTACCAGTACGCCAGTGATTGAAAATCTAATCATTGAAAACAATTGGTCTCATAATGGTGGAGGTATCTCCTTCTTTTTAGTTAATGGACCGGTTCTCTCTAACATAGTCGTTCGTGATAATGAATCGACCTTTCACGGTGGGGGTATTTTCATTTATGTTTCCAACGTTGTCATGTCAGATGTTGTTGTTACCGGAAATCGAAACTGGGGTAATCCAAACTACTGGAACGTTGGAAATGGGGGTGGAATCATGTCCGTAGCATCTGGCGCAGATATCACAAACCTAACTGTAACAGATAATATTGCGGTAACCATGGGCGGTGGATTATTTCATATGGGAAATTCTGATGATAACCCTACTGGATATTCTGGATTTAAGATCACTGGTGGTGTTATCAGTGGTAATGAAGGATTCTACGGTGGAGGGATTTCACTTTATGATGGTGCGGACCCGATCCTGAATAATGTAGAGATTAGTTCAAACCAAGGTCAGAATTCCGGTGGCGGAATACATATGGATGGCGGATTTCCTTCTATAAATAATTGCGTGATTAAGGCAAACTCTGCTATAGGAGGCGGAGGAGTGTTTGCATATAATAATTCGATCCCGAGAATTAAAAACACCACAATCAGTGGAAACTCAGCCGGAGAGGGCGGAGCTATGTTTTTTAATGGTGCATTAGGAGGTTTATTGAAAAATTGTCTCTTAATAAATAATCATGGTTCTAACTACTCAGGGGGCGTAACAATAGTAGGTACTGATGTAAGTATAATAAATACCACAATAAGCGGAAACTCATCAGATGGATCTGGAGGCAGTGTTGATGCCTGGGCTGGTGGGAAGGCCACCATAGTTAATTCTATTCTTTGGGGTAATCAACCGAGTTCGATAACCGGTACTGAAATAGACATGTATTACAGTAATACTGATGATGAAGGATGGGAAGGAAATCAGAATCTAAGTGTTGATCCACTTTTCGTTGATGCTGAGAACAATGACTTTGGATTACAGATGGGATCAGCTTGCATTGATGCCGGCACAACTGAATTAAGTACATATTTTCCAGAGGCAGTTGAATTATTTCCAGAAATTCTTGATGATATAACAGAATATTTTGGGAATGCTCCTGATATGGGTGCCTTTGAAGTGATTTTTGCTTTAAGTCCACCAACAAATGTTAGCTATGTACCGCAGACATCTTCTGTCATGCTAGTGTGGAACGATGTTTCAGAATCTTATAGCTATATGGTAGAAAA
>ENA-UPTF01001348-UPTF01001348.1-marine-metagenome-genome-assembly--contig:-NODE-1348-length-15535-cov-3.051300_pt1 | contig 15535 bp, 8 predicted proteins | sample MGYA00238166_ERZ767019 | MGnify/ENA primary metagenome ERZ767019 (study PRJEB28930, sample SAMN06266391) | marine metagenome | isolation source: Sea water from 250 m depth | place: Atlantic Ocean | study...
TCGCCAGTGTAGCTCAGTGGTAGAGCAGCTGTTTCGTAAACAGCAGGTCGTCGGTTCAATCCCGACCACTGGCTCCAGTTTCCAATTCCTCCGAGACTTTTTTCCAGTTGCTCCAAGTCAAAATGAAAGTTGCTAAAACCCAATGAAAGAAAATAGGGATGCATCCGCCGGTCCATCTTTCTTCGGGATAAATATACATACGAATAATATATCTGAGTATCATAGAAAGCAGATATATTGATCCAAAGATGCGCAAGTACTTGGCAGTAACGGGACTTAAATGGCTAAATCGTCCGGTGCATTTAGTAAGATCAGTTGCTACTTGTGCCATGAATAGAATTATTGCGATTTGGAAGACAAGAAGTATTGGGTAAGAGATTATGCCTGAAAACCATTCCTTTGATGGTGGAAGAAATGTGACCTCAAAGAATTCAACCAAAATCTGTCCTATTATTCTGCAGGCAAAAAGCACTAAACATATCCACAAGATCCATATCAGTATCGGTCGACAATTATCTTTAGCATTTGTTTGTCGCATAATAATTCTATTCCAATGTTCGGACATTAATTCCCCATCCGTAGCGATTGGTAGGAATTGATGAAGATTCAAGTACTCCACCTTTGCCAAAGATAATAGGGTCTTCAGTTATATCTTTCTCTAATAGATAAGTTCCGAATGCTCCTTCCTGTGCGATAACTAAATCTCGATAATGGTTTGCAATTGATAATGCAGCTCTGGATAGAATGCTAGTTTCTCCAACCTGAGCTCCTACAATTAGAGGGAGACCTAAATTCTCTGCCTGATCTGCAATTTCAATAGACCTTAGAATTCCTCCCATTTTTGAAATGCGTAAGTTAATTAACCAGTTCTTGGGACTAGATTTAATGTGCTTGAAATGTTCAAAACGTAAAAAACTTTCATCTAATATTACAGGAATATTAGTCGAATTAGAAAACTTCTGCATTCCTTCAAAATCACCATGAGCCAAAGGTTCTTCTACGCCAAGAAAGTCAAATCCTAGTCTTTTTATATAATCAGCTGCAGAACTCCAATTCATCCACAGATTGTTGGCATCAAGTCGAATTCTGGAATTCGTAATGGTTGTATTTAGGTGCCTTATATTGTCGTTATCTAACTGGAATTTTCCCGATAATTTTATTTTGAAGTCAGTAAAACCAATGTTTGAATAGCGTTGAACTTGTGAACTAAACTGTTCCTGGCTCAAGATTCCTAAAACAGCGGTATAGCCAAAATTGCCATCTAATTCTTTCAGTCCGACAATGCTTTCAGCGCTTTTTTTATTTATGTGGCCAATTAAATCCAACAGGGCTAATTCAAATGAGCAAAATGCAGCAGGATTTTTATCAACCAGCGTTCGATTGAGGGTAACCCAATTAACAAGATCCTCCAGATTGTTTAACTTAAGCCAGTTCGTATTGTTTTCATTTAAGAATAGCAGTGATGATTTGATGGTTTCGTTCGTCACATATTTTCTGGGGCATCCTTCCCCATAGCCTGCAATATCTTTTGATTTAACAATTGAAAGTATTGTTTCTGTTTCAGAACGTTTGAAAGATGAATGCTTAAAGGATTCACGAAATGGAATTTTAATAGAATTAAAGTGACAACTTGATATCAGCATGATTCTCGAATGCAAAACTTGTTGAAGTCAAAATCGCAGGCCTTGTCGCTAAGTAATCTAATCAGTTTAAACTGCCCTTCTCTTTGGCCTTTATCGAGATTATATTTTTTAAATTCCTCAGCTGTTTGTTTTTCCACGCAAATAACTTCTAACGGCATCAATCTACCGCTCTTACGTTTTTCCATATACTCAATATTCAACCGAGAAATTTCTTCCTCTATCTCATGAGCATAAGCAGCTTTAAATGGCTGTTGAATGTATAGGCGATACTTTAATTCTTCAGAGTAAGCGACCATCACAAAAAATTTAATTCCGAGATTGTAATTTTTAATTACCTTTAAAACCGCTTTGTTTACTTGATCTTCATATAATTTTTCTCCGGTTAAGTTTATAACCCCATCACCTTTTTGGATAAATTTAATGGTTGGCGTATTGTGGTATTTTCCTGTGACTTGAATGATATCATTAATGAAATAGCGGTAGAGTCCGTTCTGCGTTGTCACAAAAATATAGTAATCCTTACCGAGTTCAATTTCGTGTAGCATTAAAAATTCAGGGCTTTCACTGCCCCATTCATCGCGTTCAACAAATTCGAAAAAGTTTTCATTAAGCGTCGGGACTTGTGTTTCATTTCTGATGTCTAGATTAACTGTCCCTCGAAATTCACTGGACATATACCCAACTTCGCCAATAAATGATTTGCTGCTTAACTGTGCTTTTAATGCAGGTAATAAGGTGCTGCAGTTTCCAGAGGTCCAAGTTGAAATCAGTTTCAAATTTGGCCAAATGTCGGATATGATCAAGCTTCCTCTTTTCTTTTTTAATTCCCTCAGTTGCGATGCCCTCAATTGGTTTGGCTTGAACTTTTGATTTATCCTTTTTCTTATTTCAGGATCAATTTCCTTCATGCCAGACAGGTTCCCGGACTCTATATCACGAAGTAAATTTTCAAAGTTAGTGTCTATGATATCCTTGAGTCGTAAAATTGTTGAAGGATTTGGCGTAGCAATTAAAGTTATATTCTCTGAATTTAGTGCGAATGCGCAGATCAAATAATATTTCAAATCGTAATCAGAAACCGTAAAAATTTCAAAAGGCAAAAGGTAGCTGTATCGTAATAGTGTGGGCATACTTTTGTATATTAAACCTGATATTGCTCCATAAGGGGTTCCAGTGCTTAGCTTTCCCTCGATATCCGGGCTAACAATTGCCAAAATTTTTCCACTGTAAACTTCTATATCAAAACTATATTGGGTGTATGAAAACAGACTTTGACTGTGTTTATAGCTTTCGATAGATGCATCAAGTATCGGGATATTTTTTGGTTCACCAGTAGTCCCGCTTGTTTGAGCGTACATAACTGGTTGCTGTGAGTTCAGGTATGGTTCTCCCGTTTCTTCTTGTTGGTTAATGTAAGAACGCAAGTCTTCATACTCATTAACTTGGATTGCATTTTGAAAATCCTTATAGGAGTGAATTAATGTAAACTTATGTTTGCTTCCAAAATGAGTGTCCTTGTTTTGATGTAAAATATTTTTTAATAGATTCCACTGATTTATTTTTGGATTCTTAGTTAATTCAACAAATGGGACATAATGTTTTTTTCTGATCCACATCATCCTTATGCGGAGGCAAATAATAAGAAAATATTGTTTTAATAAATCAGTCACTTTTGTCCTGATCTAACCCTTTAATGAAGGGGCTTTTTAATTGTTCAATTAACCCCAAGGGATAATTTCTATTTATTAAGCCTAATTGCTCTACCTTTTTTGCTTTTGGTAGATGCCAGGTGCCAAACAATAAGTCCCAAACTATCAAATTATTTCCAAAGTTTTTATTAGATTCTTTTATTATCATCGAGTGATGCCATCGGTGCAATTCAGGTCCACTGATAACATAGTTTAATGGTCCTAAATAAATCTTAATATTGCAATGTTGGAAAAAGCCATTAATCGAGTAAAAAACAAAATAGAGAGCTAAAACATTTTCTGTGATACCTAGTATGATAAAAGGCAAAGCATCAAAAATAAATTGAATTGATTTCTCCAATGGATGAAAGCGGCCGACATTCATGGAATACAATTTATGAGGTGAATGATGTACAGCATGTAACCGCCATAAGGGCATCCATTCATGGCTTAATCTATGCAGCCAATAACGAAAAAAATCTGCCACCAAAACCATGAGAATTGCTTGAATTCCTATTGGCCATTCTTTGGGCCAAAGGTTTTTCATGGTGAAATCATTTGATTGGAAAATATAGAGTAAGGCTATACTCACTGCGAAAGTCAGGAATTTGACTAGTAATATTTGAACCAAAACCATGTAAGATAAGTCAACAATCCAGTCCTTATTTTTCGGTATCCACTCAGCTCTGAATGGAACGAATCTCTCGAGTGTTATTATGCTAAGAAGGCCAAATAAAACGGCTATCCACGTTGCCAATGTGAGATGTAAATCAAAATAAATTAGTACAATATGAAGCAAGAAGCAGAAGCTTATGACGAATGGGTAGGAGGTATACGAAACCCATTTTTTTATTAAAACTTTCATCCTTAATGAAGCTTACTGTGCTAAGTATGCTTAGCGGATTATAAATCTACAATTACATGCGGTAACAGCAGGTCGTCTGTTCAATTCCGATCACTGGCTTCACTGTTTTAAACCCTCCTTTTTTGCCGCACAGGCAATATTTTCATGCCACTCAGATTAACTTCTTTATCTAAGTATTAGTTTTCGTTTTGTGTTTTTCTACCGAACGGCATTGCCTCTGTGCAGGGCTTCCTTTATTGCGGATTTAGGTCGAGGGATATAGTTGCGTCCCTTCTTTTGAACCAGATCGGTTCTGGGGTCTTTTCCCGCATTGAAGAAGCTCTTTGTTAGGCGATAAGTTTTTTTGACAAACTTTCTGCCAGCCTTGGTTGCCTTTTCGATTTTGGCTTCAAGTTCCTTTTGTGTTGGCGCCCCATCCTTCACAATACCGGGAATTTTAGTGACAACTTCATATAGGTCGTCAGCCGACCAATCAAGCGGCTTGGCCTTGTTGGCTTTTTCGACCTTATCCTTGAAGGCAAGGGCAGTACGAACTTGGCCAACTGAATTTGCGCTATCACGACAAAATTGATCCACCATTCGTGAAAGCTTTTTGGCTTCGGTTGTCGTGTATTTTTGCTCGGGGTTCCACTTGAATTCCTTAACTGCATTTTCCAAATGTCGCCGGGCTTTTTTTGAAGCTGCCGAGTCGACCGGCTTTTTCCCAATGTGCTTATTCAATGCGTCTATAGCACCATTGACAATTTTCCGCCCCGGCATCTCCGGGTCGGTGTTGTTTATTTTTTCGATTCCAGCAAAAACATTCACCGGTTTCTTAGCGGTTTTTCGTTTTACTGCCTTTTTCTTCGCGGTTTCCCTTTTGGTTTTTTTCTTCGTTGCCATAACTCTGAGCTGATTTTACCACCGTAACGCACTGGCTCAAATACTTTTTTTTACTTTTAGTAAATGCATATTGGCAGGGCCGTTTGGGATTGTAAAAAGTCTATTTAAAAACCATCGGCTCAGGATATGCAGTTCATGAGGGTAAAGCGAATCAATGAATAGAGGTGACCGTCAAGGTTGGTTGATCGTCGCGGTTATGGTGTTTACTATTCAACATAGGTTCGTTAATGTAATTCCCCAAGGAAGTGGTGTTTGGGATCCCAGACGGTCGCCTGGCTTTAAGCCTTTGGTTGCTGGGTATCACCGGTATTGAGTTGTGCGCTCAGGAGGTTGACGTGGGTCCGCCACGGCTCACCGAGCCGTCATTCACGCAGATTGTCAATCCTCGTGGCGTGGCCAGCGTGGCGGTGCGGGTGGAGGGTGAGGCCCCCTTCTCCTACAACTGGTACAACAGTAAAGAGAAGGAAGGGGATGTCACAACTGTCACGGGGGAGATCGCAACCTACAAGGGCAACCCTGACGGCAGCGTCAATATCTCGCTGATTATCGAGGACATCAACGAGGAAGATCAGGGCTACTACTGGGTCGTCGTCAAGAATGACCACGGAGAGGCCAAGAGCATTCAGGCCGAACTAGATGTGAATGATCCCCCGAAACCAAAGGATGACGGGGTTCTGATTCCGCCCGGGGAGGACGTGACGGTTTTTTTTCCGGTCCCCAATTTTAGCGACGACGACGGCAGCCCGACGGGTGACGTGGATGCGACCCTGCCTGGTCTGGACGATTCCAATGCCTCGGAAAACGCACTGGTACAAGTATGCCCGGACAGCATGATCATGTTCAGCGTGGCTGTCATTGGCGCAACGCCGTTCACTTTTCAGTGGCAGAAGGACGGTGTGGATATACCTGAGACCAACAACAACATACTCCTACTGAAAAATATCACCGATAAGGATGAGGGTGGATATCGGGTAGTAATAAAAAATGTTGCCGGTAACCTGACAAGTGGCATCGTTGACTTGGAGGTCATCGATACACCAGTCATCACAAAGCATCCGGTAGACGTGACTGTTGACCCCGGAAAGTCGGTCAACTTTGAGGTGGATTCGGATACCGAGAATGCGAGAATTCAGTGGCTCAAGGACGGCCTACCAATTCGTGGCGCAACGCGCAATACTCTTCAGTTTACGAGTATCAATCAATCCGATGAGGCTCGTTACACGGCAAAGGTGACCAATGAGTGTGCCAGCAGCATCAGCAATGCTGCGGTCCTGACTGTGAACGATCCACCCATGTTTGTTGTTTTTCCTAAATCAACAACAGGTAACCCTGGCGAGAGCGTCACGTTTCGTGGTTTGGCAACTGGCACACAGCCCATTTCTTATCAATGGCGACGTGATGGGAATAATCTGGCAGATGAAATCGCCACTTCGTTAACACTGGACAATATTTCCTCATCAGATGCCGGGAAATTCAGGATCGTGGCCAGCAACTCCGCCGGAACAGCTATCAGTCCCGTGGCGGTGTTGGGCGTGAACCATCCCCCAAGGATTGTTGTGCAACCAATAGCCCAAACCGTTGATCCTGAGGCGACGATTACTTTCAGGGTTGTAGCAACTGGAACCGCACCGCTGAATTACCAGTGGCGCAAGAGCGGGGTCAACATCCTACACGAAACCAAGCCACAACTTGTGCTTAAAAAAGTGGATGCCGATGATCACGGTTCCTACAGTGTTCTTGTCACCAACGTTGCCGGTTCAGTGTTAAGTAATTCGGGTTTGTTGAAGGTTAATGATGTGGTTCCATCCATAACCCGGCAGCCTGAGGGTGCCACAGTCAACCCCGGCAGCCGTGTTACCTTCGTTGTCAGCGCGAAAGGCACAAAACCATTGGCCTTTCAGTGGGAAAAGGATGGGAATATCATCGAAGATGAACGGTCAAACGAGCTAACAATCCAGAGTGTCGGCGAGAAAGATGAGGGCGTCTACTCGGTGGGGATATCAAACGTCGCCGGAGGAGTCACAAGTAATCCAGCAAGTCTTTTTGTCAACAATCCGCCGGTGATCAAGGTACAGCCAGAAGGCCAGGAGATCTTTCCGGATGAAGAATTCAAGATTCGAGTGGTTGCCGAAGGGACCCCTCCGTTAAATTATGAGTGGTACAAAAATGGAACGAAAATTTCGGGTGCAACTTCATCTGTTTTTTCCATCTCATCAGTATCAGAATCGGATCAGGCTGTGTACTGGGCCACAGTGTCCAATATGGCTGGTAGTGTAACCAGTGAGGCTGCGGCGCTGGGGGCTATAGACCTGCCGCCAGTGATTCTTCAGCATCCGGAAAACCAGGAGGTGAACCCCGGGGCTGGAGTCAGGTTCTATGTCAGTGCATCTGGAACCGCCCCGCTGTTATATCAGTGGAAAAAGGATGGCCAACTCCTGGAGGGCAAGACTAACAAAAACCTGTTCATTGACCAGGTGAAGCAATCAGACGAAGGGGGATACAGCGTGGAAGTATCTAATGACACCAAGATCACCATCGCCAGTGACGCCGCGACCCTAGTGGTGAGGGATCCGCCGGTGATCATTCGTCACCCTGAAAGCAAGACTTCAAAGCTAAACGAACAAGTTGAGTTTTCTGTTGAAGTCGAGGGTTCGGAACCGATGGAGTTTAAATGGATCAAGAATGGAGCCAGGATACCCGGTGCAACTACCAACACATACACCATCGACTCAGTTGTCGAATCGGATAAGGCAATTTACTGGGTCGTTGTGGACAATGGTGCGGGTAAGGCCACCAGTTCGGCTGCCTTCCTGGGCGTCGACGAACCTCCCAAGATTATCGAAGAGCCAAGGGAACAATCGCTTAACCCGGGCGAGTCGATCGAGCTTGAGGTGCTTGCGACTGGGAAAAAGCCCTTCGATTATAAATGGTTTAAGAACGGAAAGTTGCTGCAAGGCCAAACCCAAAGGCGATTAAGCATATACAAGGCCGATGCGAACGATGAGGGAACCTATCAGGTAACGATTGCTAATACCGCAGGCAGTGTGACCAGTAAAAAGGTATGGGTTTTTATGTACCGTCCTCCGGTCTTTGACGTTCAGCCGATGGACCTGAGTTTGAATCCGAACACAACTGCGATATTCAGCGCAAAAATCCATGGCACCCGCCCCTTTGAATATCAATGGTTCAGTAATGGTTCCCCTCTGCAACGTCAAGGCATGGAAAAGGTATATAATATCGTCGAGGCGTCGAGTTTTCAGGTCAAAGTGGAAGTGGTACTGAAACTTGCCGATGTGCAGGAAAAGGACCAGGCAAATTACACATTGAAGGTCACCAACACAGCCGGATCCGCGGAAAGTAGGAAGGCCTTTCTTGACGTGGTTGATGTTCCTCCCTTGATCACGCAACAACCCAATCCCGTGAAGACCGATCCCGGCACTCGGGTTCGTTTCGAAGTTAAGGCCTATGGAACTCCTCCGCTTACCTACCAATGGTACAAGAATGGCAAAGAACTGGGCGGTCAAACCGGCGCCAGTGTGATTCTTGAGGTAGTTTCGCAGAATGACGAGGGGCTATACTCGGTCGAGGTTTCCAACACGGTGCGTAGTGTCACCAGCAACAAGGTTGAACTTTGGGTCAATGACCCACCCCTACTCCTAAAAGATCTTGTCGATATTTCCATGCCGCCTGGACAAACAGCGGAGTTTGAGGTTCTCGCTTCCGGGACTTCTCCATTGAAATACACCTGGTTTTTCAAGGGATTGGAGCTGGCCGGCTTTACCGGCAACAAGGTGGTCATACCGGGCGCCTCACTATCCGATGCCGGCCAATACAGGGTTAGAGTGAGCAACCACCTGGGGGAGGTGCTCAGCAAGAATGCCATATTAAAGATCGAGGGTATACCCAAGATTATCAAGCAGCCTGCAGACAGGTTTTCACTTTTCGCACAAAACGTTGTCTTCAGCGTAGAAGCAACTGGGGCGGAACCGTTGTCTTACCAGTGGTTTTTTGACGGGCAAACGATTCCCGGAGAGAACAAGCCGGTGCTGCAACTTGATAACGTGCAACTCAGCGATGAGGGCATCTATAGCGTCAAGGTGAGCAACGCAGTTTCCAAGGCCATTAGCCGCGAGGCCAAGCTGACAGTGAGCGGCCAACCAGTAATCCTGAAGCAGCCGAAAAACATTCGCACAGTTGAAGGCACCGATGCCCTGTTTTTCGCTGAAGCAGGAGGGGCTGAACCCCTGAATTACCAATGGTATTTTGCCGGGGAAAAAATAGAAGACTCAACAAGGTTCTTTCATTTAGTTGAACCTGTGAAGGGAACAGATGCCGGGGAATACCATGTGGTGGTTACCAATGCCAAGGGTCGTGCGGATAGCGACATGGTAATACTTAGCCTTATTGAAGCAACATCCACCGTCCCTTTGCCCGTGACGGCCATTGTTCATCCCCGCAACGGCACGACGTTTGAGATGGGGGAAGCCATCTCCTTGGAGGCCATCGCTGCGTCGGCAGGCTCCAACATAACCCGACTGGAATTTCTCGACGCCGAGCAGGTTATTGCCTCAATAGACAAGGCACCGTATGAATTCAACTGGGAGGGCGCGACATTGGGCGAGCACCTTCTAAGGGCACGGGCCCTCGATGAGCTTGACCAGGAAGCGATATCAGGAGTGATTCAGATTAGTGTCGTTGAACCGAACCGCTTGCCGAATGTGGAAATCACAAAACCGACTGACGGCGGGGAATTTACCACGCCAGCGGACATTTTGATCGAGGCCAGTGCCAGTGATGCTGATGGTGAGATAATCCAGGTGGAGTTCTTCATCAATGGCTACCTTGCTGGCTATAGTTTCGCCCCGCCTTACCAGATGAGGTGGCGCACCGGGTTGCCGGGGGAATACCAGATAACGGCCCGGGCAAAGGACAACCAGGGCAAGTCATCCCTCTCGCTTCCGGTCGACATAAATGTCCTTAAAGGATACATACCGCCAAAAGAGGGCGTTATTCTCTGGGAAAATCCTGAGGACATCATCTACGGAACACCCCTTGGCCCGAACCAGCTAAATGCCAGTGTCAGCGGCAAGGCTGGCACATTGGTTTATGATCCCCCTGATGGGCGGGTACTCCCCATAGGCTATGGACAGATGTTGAGTGTGGAGTTTACGCCTGTCGACGGCGGTGAAGCCTCCCAAGTGCAGGTGTCGATTAATGTCGAACCCGCTCCTTTGAGGGTGATTGCCGAGAACAGGTCGAAGCTTCAGGGTATTCCTAATCCCGAACTAACCTATCGAATCGAAGGTTTTGTGAACGGTGAGGACGAATCGGTGCTCCTGTCTCATCCAAAGATCGATACAACGGCGGTGACGGACAGCCCGATCGGAGTCTATCCCATAGCCGTTGGCGGAGCCGTCGCAGAAAATTACCTGGTAACCCACGCCCCCGGTCAACTTGCTGTGGTCAGCAGTGAGTTGATCCTCGAATGGCCGACTCCATCGTCTATCGTTCATGGCATACCCCTTGGCCCGGTCCAACTCAACGCAACTGCCAATGTGCCGGGGACCTTTGATTATCAACCCGGCGCAGGCCGGGTTCTGAATGTGGGCCGTGACCAAACCTTGACAGCGCTCTTTACACCGGTTGATCAGATTCGGTTTTCCACCAAGGTAATTCAAACCGCAATCACAGTTGAAAAGGTTTTGCCACAGATTCATTGGGCGGACCCTGAAGCCATCACTTATGGGGCACCCCTGGGAGCGGCACAACTTAACGCAACCGTAGATGTCGACATTCCTGGCAACCTTTCATACAGCCCTGGCCCTGGTGTTGTAATGGATGCCGGGGCCAACCAGCCCTTGACGGCCATCTTTGTGCCTGATGATAAAAACAACTACACAGTTAATTCGATAACCGTTTACATCAATGTGCTGCCCAATCTGGTCATCAAGAAACAACCGACCGACAAGCAGGCCTTTCCAGGCCAGACCACGGGTTTTGAGGTGATAGTAGCCGGTGGGGATTCTCTTGCTTACCAGTGGTTTAAGGAGGAGGTTCCAATTCCTGGAGCCACCAAGTCGCGTGTGCCCTTCAACAATGTCCAGTATGAGGATGAGGGTTTCTACACGGTTCAAGTTAGACAGGGCGACAGGATGATTGAATCTGAGTCGGCGCGTCTGACGGTTCAAACGCCTCCTGACATTTGGTTTTACCAAGTGATAGCCGGTGCTGGGGATGCGATTCATTCCACACCAGCGGTCGATCACAGGGGCTGGGTCTATTACGGTTCACTTGACAGTCATCTTTACGCTGTTGACGAAAACCTTGTCCCGTCCTGGCACACGCAAGTCGATTCACCCATCGAGGGCTCCCCGGCGATTGGCAATCGCGGTAGGGTGTACGTCATCTCCCAACAGGGAAACCTGTATTGCTTTGACCCGGAAACCGGGGGTGTGGTCTGGGAGTTTTCACCGGAAAAATCCTGGGAAAATTTGAAGGATGATGAATCCTTTCATTTCGATTATTACAGACGAATCCTTTCCGACGATTTTGCAGTCATCTCGCCCTCACCTGTCATTGGCAAGGACAACACAATTTATTTCGGTTGGTTAGACGGCAACCTCTATGCAGTGAGTCCGGAAACCGGGGAGGAAAAGTGGCGTTTCAATAGCAACACAGGCCCCATTCTTGCTTCCCCGGTAATCTCCAGTAATGACGTTATTTATTTCGGGGATCTGGATGGGAAATTTCATGGGGTGGTTGATCAGGGCAACATTGCAAAACGGCATGGAAAAATTTATGAGGCGAGCCCGGTTGCCGCTCGCGCTGCCATAGATGGGAAAGGGAACGTTTATTTTGGCGACCTGAGCAAGGACGGGGTTCTTCACTGTCTGACCCCCGACTGTACTCTAAAATGGAAAAGGAAAACATTTTATGAGATATGGCGATCGCCGGTTATTGACCGGGAAAATCATGCCATTCTGGCCAGTGATGACCAGCAGGTCTGGAGCTTTGACGCTGCCGAGGAAGCAGCTAATCCACTGTTGAAAATACCGGGAGATTCCTGGGCTCAATCCATTTCACCGACACTTGCCAGGGACGGTTCCATTTTCCTTGGTTGCACCAATGACAGTTTTTACGCGTTAAGTAGGGAAGGGGACACCCTTTGGGATTTCATGCCGTTGAGTGCGGAAGGCGAACCAGCTGGAATCACTTTTTCCTCAAGTGCCATTCTTGGTGATGGCAGGGTGTTTTTTGGAACTGAAAGCGGCCTCCTTTTCATGGTCCAGACCGGGATTACCTTGGATTTTGATGCCCCCTGGCCATCCTACGGTCAGGGCTTGCGCAACACGGGTAGGTCCGGAGCGTCCCTGAATGAAATCCGTGAGACCCTGGAGGATGTTAAAGTTGATGAGGAGATTCCTGAGGACAAAACTCCGATCCGGTTTTTGGATGTTATCATGCAGGCTGATATTGGGCCTAGGCTGCAGATCAGTGGTGCCCCCAATCAGGAATTTGTTGTTGAGGAGTCAAACGACCTAAATAAGTGGCGGGTCGTTGGCGGTGTGGAGAAATGCAATGCGGATGGCAAAGGCGAGTACGCGTTAGAGCCTTTTGATGCCACCCCCGGACGGCAACGGTTTTACCGGTTGATCAAGATCCAGTAGTTGAAGAGGGTTCACTCCCCGGGTTTGAAGGTCAAAGCAATACAGGTTTCCCTCTTGTGAACTGTCTTTCGAGTACTCTTTCTCATTAATTTATTTGCTTCAACAATGTCTCGTAAACTCGTACCCTTTTGTGGAGTCGATGAGGCACCAATTAGTCGAAAAATGGAACCCTAATCCATTTCTATCAATAAACAATTAGGATGAGATTTTGGCGAGTCAATGAGACACCTCTTAATCACAACAATCGCAGTCGTGCTGTTGATGGGGTGTGGACCATTGCAATCAAATGCAAAGTCACTACATCGTGCTGCCGAAGAAGGGGATATCGAAGCAGTAAAAAAGCATTTAGCCGCTGGAGCGAATAAGAATGTTAGGGCTGGTAAGTGGAGAGACACTCCCTTGCATCGTGCGGCTTTTTGGGGTTACACAGAGGTCGTCGAATTATTGATAAATAATGAAGTAGATGTGAATGCCAAGGATAAATATGGTTGTACACCTTTACATGATGCGGCGGAGTATTCTCACTTGGAAATCGCTGAAATGCTGATTAATAGGGCTCCAGATATGAATGCGCTGGCTAACAATGGTGACACCCCTTTGGACTTGGCCAATGGAGAAACTGCCGACCTCATTCGCAAGCACGGCGGCAAGACGGGCAAAGAATTGAAAGCTGAAAGGAGATGAAACAAATAATCACAACAATCGTAGCCATCTTACTGGTTGGTATTAACTTTTCTGTCGCCGCCCCTCCGACCTTTGAGGAGTGGGTGAAGGGCGGAAAGAAAATCCCGGCTGATCTTATCTTTACTGGTGGTTCGCCATGGTTTGACGAGAGCACCGGTCAAACCCGTTCGCCGGAGGCGGTGTATGAAATTCTCTACAGCAGGCAGGGCAAGGAAACCCCGGATCAGTTGCCCGGCCCGGCCGGGAAGGTTTCGGAAGATTGGGTTGATCTTTATGAGCCTCATGTCGATGGCAAAAAGTCATACCGACTCATGAAACCTCTGGGTTACGATTCAAACAAGCGCTACCCGGTTATTGTTTCATTGCATGGTGCCGGCGGCAGAGGGACGGATAACCGGAAACAACTGCGCGATTGGAACAAGCTTCTTACCCAAGAGCAGAGGCGCTCCGATTATCCCTGCTATGTGCTAGCCCCCCAGACAACCCGTCTATGGGGTGCTGCAGATCTCAAGAACATCAAAGATGTCATTGCGGCATTGCCATCTGTTGACATGGACAGGATCTATATCCTTGGGCATTCAATGGGGGGGCATGGGACGTATATCCTCATACAAATTGATCCCGGTTATTTTGCGGCGGCGGCGCCTTCGGCCGGGGCCGGCCGGCCTCAGACCGAAGAGTTTATCAATGCCTCATTGATTAAGGACATCCCGATATGGTCCTTTCATGGGGATAAGGATAAGGTTTGTCCAATCGAACGTGATCAGAAACTTTTCGCCGAGATGAAAAAATTGGGCGGAAACATGAAGTTTACGACCTGGGCTGGTGACGGACATGGCGTTGCCAAAAAAATGATTACCGGCAGTGATAATGGCAGCACCCAACTCAGCAGCGATCGCTGTGATGGGGAGACCGAGTTTATGAAATGGCTGTTCGCACAAAAGAAAGCCAAAGTTGAAGTGCCAAGTATTTCAATACACCAGGCTGCTTGGAAGGGGAACATTTCAGTAGTCGAACAGCACCTTGCAGCTGGCACAGTGGTGGATGCGAATAATAAATGGGGTTCAACTGCCCTGCACTATACGGCTCGCGGAGGCCAAAAAAAAGTTGCTGAATTTCTAATATCCAAAAATGCAGATGTGAACGCAAAGGATGCTGATGGCGTGACTGCCCTGCATCTTGCAGCTCGCGCAGGTCATATGGAAACCGCAGAACTGCTTATTACCAAAGGTGCTGATGTGGGGGCAAAAGGCGGCGAGCGGAAGGAGACGCCCTTGTTTACTGCCGTAAATTATCGTCGTAAGACAATTGTTGAATTACTGGTAGCCAATGGAGCGGATGTAAATGCACAGGATGCTTATGCAGAGACGCCCTTGTTTACTGCCGTCAGCAAAGGTTTAACAGGGATGGTCGAACTGCTTATCGAAAAAGGGGCAAACTTGAACGGTAACGGAGGTACGACTCCCTTGCATAAAGCAGCTTCTGTTGGTTATCAGGAAATCGTCGAGCTACTTATCGCCAAAGAGGCGGATGTTAACGTAACCATTAGATTTGGAGAAACACCGCTGGATTGGGCTAACAGAAATAAAAACAAAATAATCGTCGACCTTCTCCGCAAGCACGGGGGGAAGACAGGTGAAGAATTGAAAGCTGAAGGGAAGTGAAATAACTGGTAACAACAATTGCAGCCGTGCTGTTGATAGGGTGTGGGGAGGTCAACATTTGGAGGGCTGCTAGGCTATCAAGTATAAGATCGCTGGGTTGACAGAGAAGATTGAGCGCCGCCCAGGTTGAGTTTTTGATCCATCTGTTTTTTCCGTTTTCTCGCCAAGTATTAGTGGGTAGTCTTCCGGTCATGCGTTTCCGATTCATTTTATCAACTGCGGTTTTGGTGATTTCGGTGATCACGACGCAGGCAGCGAGGAAGCCGAACATTGTTTATATCATGTCCGACGAGCTTGCGTACTACGAGCTGTCGCACATGGGAAATTCGTATATCAAGACACCCAATATCGACCGCTTTGCGGCGGAGGGCATTCGTTTCACGTCGGCGTTGGCGGGGGCGCCGGTCTGTGCGCCGTTGCGTTGTAATTTGATGACGGGCAA
>ENA-UPTF01001349-UPTF01001349.1-marine-metagenome-genome-assembly--contig:-NODE-1349-length-15489-cov-6.144238_pt1 | contig 15489 bp, 16 predicted proteins | sample MGYA00238166_ERZ767019 | MGnify/ENA primary metagenome ERZ767019 (study PRJEB28930, sample SAMN06266391) | marine metagenome | isolation source: Sea water from 250 m depth | place: Atlantic Ocean...
TGTCTCTGGAAATGAAGAATACGATCGTAGCTGGGATGCAGTATGGGACGCAGCTGTTGAGATAAATGATAGTGGCTATACTGTTGAGTTTATGGTACCTTTTTCGGTTTTTCAGTTCGAGAATAAAATAGATCAAGTATGGGGCATATCCTTTAATAGGCATATACATAAAAGCCAAGAAGAAGTGATATGGCCTGGTCATCGAAAATCACATGTAGGTACTGTGTCATCTTTTGGTGTATTACTTGGTCTAAAAGATATACCAGAACCAAAAAAAATAGAATTAACACCATATGTTTTATCTAGTTTTAATGATAAAAAAAATGAGTATAATCTTGGTGCTGATGTACGCTACGGTATCAGCTCTAGTGCGGTGCTAAATGCTACAGTAAATCCTGATTTTGGTCAGGTCGAGGCTGATCCATCTGTATTAAACCTTTCTGCATATGAAACCTTTTATGATGAGAAAAGACCCTTCTTTTCCGAAGGGGCAAATTTTTTTCAGCATCGGCTTCAGCTTTTTCATTCAAGGCGGATAGGCAAAGCCCCCGGATATTTTACTCCAGATAGTGGTGAACTAGAAAATATTCCTGGAAATACTACCATCCTCGGAGCTTTTAAATTATTGGGTACTACTAGGTCTGGCTTTAATTATGGTGTTATTAATGCAACAACTAATGAAGAATTAGGAACCTTAATTACCTCTGATGGCCAAAAAGAAGATTTTATAGTAGAGCCTATGACTAACTATGCTGTTGGGCGGATTGAAAAATCAATTATTAATAAATTCTCTCGAATAGGTTTTATGGGAACAGATGTAAGAAGGAAAGAGGCTGAATCTGCTAGTGTATTCGGGTTAGACTGGAAAATTGGTCTGATTAATAATAGACTGTTTTCTAATGGTCAGATTGTGCGTTCAAATACAGATCACAAAGGCAATGCATTTAGATTTAATGTGGGGTATACTGATCCAGTATGGTGGTCTACGAGAGCTTGGTATGGTACCTATGATGATAAGTTTGAGATCAATGATTTGGGATATTTACGTAGAAATGATCTAAGCTGGGCCGGCGCAAGGTTTGAGGTGCGTAGGCAAGAGCCATGGGGATATTTATTAAACAGCGAAATTGATATCAAGATTAAAAAAGAATGGCGCGGTGATGGTCTGATCCTAGAAGATGAATTAGACCTGGAGTCTTGGAGCCTACTAAAAAATTATTGGAGATTTGGCCTCTCTAGTAAGATAAAGCAGCCGGCATATAATGATGAAGATAATTTTAGAGATGATCGGGCCTGGGCATATAGCACAGAGAAATTTTGGTGGAATAGTATCAATATTAAATCAGACAGAAGAAAAAAACTAATTTTTGGTATTGACGGGGGTATAGGCAATGCCAAACTCAGAGGGAAAGGTTATTTTACCAAGATTGAGATTGATTACAAGCCCATTGAGCCCTTGAACATAAATATTAATGCTAGCCAAGACCTGTCACCAAATTATATGCAATATGTAGATATTATTGATGCAGATAATACTATAAACCGAATATATGCAAACTCAGAACAGATTACGAAACAGGTTGAGTTTCGTATCGACTGGACTTTTTCACCAGAGCTAACCCTGCAGGGCTATTTTCAACCATTTTATGCTGATATGAAGTATCTTCGCTATTATGAGCTAATGTCTCCTGAGACAATGATCCTTCAAAGCTTTGACTATTTGAGCTTATATGACAATCCTGATTTTAAATGGAAAAATAGGGTTGGTACTTTTGTATTAAGATGGGAATATAGTCCAGGAAGCACATTGTTTTTAGTATATAATCTGAACGAGTATGACTATTATTCTGCTAGTGATGATTCATGGTCAAGTGGATCATCTAACGCTATTGTATTCAAACTGAATTATTGGTTCAAAATATAATCTCTTCATAAAGGAAATAAAAATGGATGATACAAGTACAACAATAACAGACCTGAAAAACTTTGTTGAAGATTTTGTTCAGGAAAGGCACTGGTCTCAGTTTCACAATGCTAAAAATCTTTCCATGGCTCTTTCTATTGAGGCAGGTGAGTTAATGGATATTTTCAAGTGGAATACCAATGAAGAGTGTGAGAGAATGATGTCTGAGAAAAAAACACGGCAAGAGGCCACTGATGAGATCGCGGATGTAATGATATATGCTTTAGCTTTTGCTAATCGAAATGATATTAACATTGCAGATTCGATCGATCAAAAAATGATTAAAAATAGAGAAAAATATCCAGCCGATAAATTCAAAGGGCATTTTTAGTATATATGATCAAAGAGTATTATGGATAAAAAGACAGCAATTATTACCGCAGCCAGTCAGGGTATAGGGAAGGCCTGTACTCGAAAATTATCCAATATAAACTACAATCTGGTTATCATGTCTTGCTCAGAAAAAATATACGCACTGGCTGATGAAGTCGATTGTGTTGGCTTCAAAGGGTCTGTTACTAATCCAGATGATTTAAAAAATGTAGTTGAATTGGCATTTGAAACTTTTGGTAGGATTGACTCTGTGGTTAACAACACCGGTCATCCGCCTAAAGGTGAACTCTTAGAGATCACTGATGAGGAGTGGTCAAGTGCCATAGACATTCTTCTTATGAATGTAATTCGTATTTCGCGATTCTTAGTCCCGTTAATGAAAGAGAATGGCGGCTCTATAGTAAATATTTCTGCTTTTGGTGCGGAAAACCCGAGTCTTCATTTTCCTACCTCTTCTGTGGTAAGGTCGGCGCTCACGTCGTATACTAAATTATTCGCCAGAAGATATGGACGTCATAACATAAGAATGAATAATCTTTTACCTGGCTTTGTAGACAGCTATCCAGTTACAGACGAAATTCGAAATTCAATTCCTCTTAATAGAGAGGCATCTGTAAATGAGATAGCAAATGGCGTATTATTTTTATTATCAGATGATTCTAGCTATATAACAGGTCAGAACCTAATGATGGATGGTTCAATGGTGGTTACAGAATGAAATATATAGTTATACAAAAAAAGATTATTTTCATTCATCTTTTGTTAATACCATTAACATTTATTTTATGTAATCAAAAGATATGTGATTATTGTAACAAAGAACTCCAGGGCCAATATATTATTCACAAAAACAATAATTATCATCATCATTGTTATGATAAACACATACAGATCTATTGTGACCAATGCGATCTAAAGATTGATGGATCATATAATTCATCAAATGGGAAGAACTATCATAAAACCTGTTACCAGCAATATATACAAAAACGGTGTGATGAGTGCGGCGATTTGATTAATGGCATTTATAATATTAAAGATGGAAAAGAATATCATGAGAGTTGCTACATTGAGTATATACTACCGAAATGCGATATATGTAAACAGCCTGTAGAGGATACATATGTAGAAGATTTTTGGGGTAATTATTATCATGAATATCATACGAAAAAAATGCCTGATTGTGATAGCTGTAGTCGGCTTATTTGCGATCCTTTAACAGGAGGAGGATATTCAGTTAATAGTCAGCGCTTCGTTTGTAATATCTGTAAGCCAAGGGTAATAACAAAGAGGTCACAGATTGAATCAAACTTAAGAGAAGTACTAGTGATACTTAATTCTGTTGGCATAAATAATTTGCCTAATAAAATACCTATTACTTTAGTAGACAGCCGAGAGGATTTAATACGCTTGTCAGGAAATAGGCTAGGAAATATTCAGGGTTATACTAACTATGAGGAAAGTACCTTATCTGGAAAAATCATTGATCAAGACTATCATATTTATATTCTATCAAATCTTCATAGAGTAATCTTTAACGCAGTTCTCGCACATGAACTGCTTCATGTATATCTTTTTCAGAATGATTTAGAACTTGAATCAGATATAAGAGAAGGTTTTTGCAATCTCGGTTCTAATATTGTCTACGAACACTATGGCTCCAATCTTAGCCAATATAGGATTAAAAGTATGAACGAGAGTTCAGACCCTGATTATGGTTTAGGATATAAAAAAATGAAGTCGGTTTTAGATCAGATTGGTTGGAAAAGATTATTAAGAAAACTTGATAGACTATAAATATTATTTATTTTTTATTTAAACAGTTTTTTTATATCCTAATTATATTGAAAATCAGTTCTCATTTAAGATAATTATTTGATTATTTTATTACAGATAGTTTTGCAATGAAGATAAATCCATATATTTTTAGGGAATATGATATTAGAGGGAAAGTTGTGGAAGATTTTCCTCCTGAGGTGGTAGTTCTTCTTGGTAGATCATTTGGTACCCTAGTGAAGAGATCTGGTGGTAGAGAAATTGCAATAAGCGGGGATATAAGACTTACGACCCCAGATCTAATTAACTATTTCAAAGAAGGTGTTACATCCACAGGCGTGGATATAATTAACATAGGTATTGTACCAACTCCGGTAAACTACTATAGCTTATTTAAACTTGATGTGGCAGCCTCCGTGCAAATAACAGGAAGCCATAACCCGCCTGAGTTTAATGGATTTAAACTATCTTTACATAAAAAGCCTGTTTATGGAGACCAGATTCAATTAATAAAAAATTTTATAGATAAATTAGATTTTGATATTGGAGAAGGTTCAGAAACTAGATATAAAATATTACCAGACTATCATTCAATGATCAAAAGTAAGATTAATATTGATAAAGAAATGAAAGTGGTAATGGACTGTGGAAATGCAGCCGGATGTATAAATGCGCCAACAATTTTTAAAGATTTAGGGATACAGCTTACAGAGCTTTACTGCGAGCCAGATGGTTCTTTTCCTAATCATCATCCAGATCCCACCGTTGAGGAAAACTTAATAGATCTTGTCGATGAAATGAAAACAGGTAAGTATGATGTAGGTATTGCGTTTGATGGTGATGCGGATAGACTTGGAGTTGTCGATGAGACTGGAGAAATAATCTGGGCAGATCAGTTAATTGCTATTTTCCTACCTGATTTAATTGAACCTGGAGATGAAATCATTTTTGATGTTAAATGTTCACAGGCCCTTGAGGACATGATAAAAAGATATAAAGGTAAGCCAGTAATGTGGAAGACTGGCCACTCATTAATTAAAAATAAAATGTCAGAATCAAATTGTAAACTTGGTGGTGAAATGAGTGGTCATATTTTTTTTGCTGATGACTATTATGGGTATGATGATGCCATATATGTTGCGGCAAGATTAATTCAATTATTATCAAAAACAGATAAAACTTTGTCCGAATTGAAATCCGTTATACCTGTATATCATTCCACTCCTGAGATTCGTTTAGAAGCAGATTCAGATGAAGAGAAATTTAAAATTGCAAAACTTGCTGTAGAATATTTTACCAAACATAATAATTGCATTACAGTTGATGGTGTACGGATTATATATGACAATGGATGGGGGTTGGTCAGAGCATCCAATACACAGCCAGTGATAGTATGTAGGTTTGAAGGCAATACGTTAGATAATATGAATGAGATAAAGAAAATAGTTTTGGATAAACTACAAGAATTTGGAACTCTTCAGATTAGTGAACATTAATGTCAGATATTAGTGAACTCATTCAGTTTATAAGAAAAGAGTTTAATCAATCTTTACATTCCTTTCCACTACCAAATCATCCCAAATATCTTTATGGACCAATTAGATATGCTCTAAAAGGAAAAGGGAAAAGATTTAGACCTATATTAGTGCACCTATCAGGAAGAGCATTTAAAACTGATCCAAATGATATAATGAAAATTTCGCTTGCAGTTGAATTGCTTCATTGTTTTACACTCATACATGATGATATTATGGACTCAGATGATCTCAGGCGTAATATGCCTACTTTGCATAAAAAATATGATATTTCGTCCGCAATATTAGCAGGAGATGGAATTTTTACTATCAGCCAACTTGTATTAAACAGTATAGGAAATAAACCAGAAATTTTTTTACAATCATATAATGAAACAGTATTAGAAATCTGTGAGGGGCAGGCTTTAGATAAATATTTTGAAAATAAAGAAAATATTTCCTTAAAACAGTATATTGAGATGGTAGAAAAGAAAACAGGATCACTATTAGCTGCATGCGCCTATATGCCAGCAACTTTGTCAGGGAAACCTAATAATATTATTGATGAGCTGAAATATATTGGTAAACAATTAGGAATAGCTTTCCAGATTCAGGATGATCTTTTTGAAATATTTGGCGATGAAAGCATTATAGGAAAAAGCTTAGGGAGTGATATCTTCTCAAATAAAAAGACTGCTATTGCAATTGAAGCAAAAAATAAGTTTCCATCTGAGTGGGATAATATTGTAGAACAGTTTGATGGTAAAAGTTTAGCATATGTTCGTAATTTTTTATCAGAAAATAAGATAAGAGATAAAGTTGAAGCTTTAGCTGATGACTGTTTTAAATCTGCATATAATTCATTATCGAGTCTTGGTTTTGACAAAAAGAGTGCATTATATAGATTTTTTAAAATAATTCAAGGAAGACATGCATGATAGACAAGATTGATAAAGATAACATGTACCAATCAATTTTCGATTTTTCTGATAATATGTTAGATGCAGTAAAACTGGGTAGGAGCATAAAATTTCTTAATGATTACTCAAGTATAAATAAAATTATTGTGGCTGGTATGGGTGGCTCTGCAATTGGAGGAGATGTTACTTATGCTCTAGTAAATGATGAAATAAAAATTCCTTATTTGGTCGTAAGAGGCTACGATATCCCAACATGGGTGGATAGCTCTACTTTGGTCATATGCTCTTCTTATTCAGGAAATACTGAAGAAACGATTTCTATTTTAGGCAAAGCACATACTAAAGGTGCAAAGGTGTGTGCGATCACAACAGGTGGTAAAATTGAAAAGATTTGTGATAGATATAATTATGATAAAGTGATTATTCCATCAGGGATGCAGCCAAGGGCTGCATTGGCTTTTTCTTTTATACCAATATTGCACATTTTATATAGTCTAAACATAATTTCTACTAATATTAATTCCTCTCTTGTTTCATCATCTAAATTAATTAAAAAAAATAGTAAGAAATACGGTATGAAAGATGATGATAACCCGGTATGGGTTTTGGCTAAAAAGATATATAATAAAATACCAATTATTTATGCAGACTCAGATAAGTTAAAAACCGTTGCAGTGCGCCTAAAAGGTCAAATTTGCGAGAATGGTAAAATATTAGCATATTATAGCGCATTTCCTGAGATGAATCATAATGAGATAGTGGGATGGGAAAAGAATTCAGAACTTTTTTCTAATTATTTCATTATTTGGTTGTTTGATCGTGATATGAATGAAAGAAATAAAGTCAGACAAAAAATTGTGATGGATATGTTAAACGAAATAGGCGTGGATCAATTTAAACTTGAGGTACCAGGAAATAGTTTTATAGGTAGATTCTTACTATTGATTCATTACGGTGATTGGTTAAGTTATTGGTGTGCAATTTTGCATAAAACGGACCCTAGTCCGGTTCAAAATATTGAAAGATTGAAAAATAAATTATCAGAGATAAAATGATTCCTGTAAATGTTGAAAAAATATCTTATCATACATCAAGTCGTAGTTATGCGGTACTTTTAAAGGAAAATGATAGCGACTTGGTATTACCAATTTTAGTTGGCTCATTTGAGGCTCAATCAATCGCACTTGCCCTTGAAGTGGTAGCAGCTCCTAGACCATTGACTCATGATCTAATCTGTGATATGATAAAGAAAATAGATGCAGAATTAATCTCAGTCAATATATCCCAATTAAATGATGGTGTCTTTTATGCAAAACTAAAATTAATGAGTTCGGGGTTTGGTACTAAAATAATTGATGCAAGACCGAGCGATGCCATATCTATTGCACTACGTCTAAATGCACAAATATATGTTACTCCAGAAATCATTAAAGAAGCTGGGGTAAATCAAAAAGACATTAATGAATCGATTAAACCAAAATATTCGATCGAGGATTTAGAATTAAAGCTTAAAAAGGCGGTTGAGAAAGAAGAATACGAAAAGGCTGCAAAGATTAGAGATAAAATAAAAGAATTAGATTCTTAAAAAGGTGCGTCCATTTGCTCTAACGCTATTTTTGCTGCTATCTGTTCAGCTGACTTTTTGTCAAGTCCCATCCCAGTCGGAAACGAGCGGCTATCGATTTTGACCTCTATTTCAAATGTTTTTTGATGATCAGGTCCACTGATATCTATTACATTAAATATTGGACTTCCAATATCCTTAATATGGCAATATTCTATTAGCTTTCCTTTATAATTTGTAGCTTTCCAGGCCTCATCCCTATGTGCCCATATAGTGCCCAGTATTAGATTTCTACATGGTTCTATACCACCATCTAAATATATTGCCCCAATAATAGCTTCATATAAGTTTGCCTGTTGTTTTTCTGCTATTTTTTCAATATTCATATTTACACTTGACTCAATATTTATGTGATTCAAGAGGTCAAGCATTGTACTTATTTGAGCTAAAAAGGATTTTCTAACAAGAGATGCTCTTCTCTGAGTTAAAAGTCCTTCATCGCCTTCAGGAAATTCCCTCATAAGTTCTCTGCTTATAATGATGTCAATTACGGCATCTCCTAAAAACTCTAATCTTTCATAATTTTCTCTTGGTGATGCTGAAATAGATTTATGTGTAAATGCTTGGACTAGATAATCACGATTATGAAATAAATAATTTATTTTATTTTCAATAGGGGAAAGGGAGTCAGAGGGTTTAAGAATATTTTTTAATTTGTAGATTAAACTCAAGTGTATTTCCTAAAACATAAAACAGCATTATGACCCCCAAATCCAAAAGTATTAGATAAAGCGGCATTGATTTCAGCCTCAACCGCATGATTAGGAGTATAATCTAAAGTGCAATCAGGGTCTGGTGTATTATAATTTATTGTTGGTGGCACAATCCCATTAATAATCGATTTTACCGTTGCGACTGCTTCAATGCCACCAGCGGCTCCAAGTAAATGACCTGTCATGGATTTTGTTGAGCTTATTTTTAATTTATTTAAACTATTTTTAAAAAGATTACTAATTGCTTTTGATTCATTTCTATCATTAAATGGTGTAGAAGTTCCATGGGCATTAATATAGTCTATATCATCAGGCTTTATATTAGAGTCTAATATTGCTCTTTCCATTGCTTTGTATGCTCCTTGACCTTCAGGGGATGGTTGAGTAATGTGAAATGCATCATCTGTTGAGCCATATCCTGCTAGTTCTGCAAGAATTGGTGCACCTCTATTTAGAGCATGTTCTTCTGACTCTATAACAATCATTCCCGCTCCTTCACTTAATACAAAACCATCTCTGTCTGCGTCAAAAGGTCTACTGGCAGCTGTTGGAATATCACAATTCTGAGACAATGCTCTCATATTAGCAAACCCAGCAATGGTTAAAGGTGTAATACTAGCTTCGGTTCCTCCAGTCAGAATAATGTCAGCATCACCATATCTTATTAATCGTAATGCAATGCCAATTGCATCATTAGATGAAGCACAAGCAGAAATTATTGTTTGACTTGGCCCACGCAATCCAAATTTCATTGAAAGGTGGCCACCCGCAATATTGGGTATCATTTTCGCAACAAATTGTGGCGATACCCTTCTGGGCCCTTTATTATTAATGATATCATGTTCATTCTCGAGTGTCTGAATACCTCCGATTCCACAGCCAATGATAACCCCAGCACGATCTAAATTTATTTTTTCAAGATCTAGTTTTGCAGATTCTATTGCCTCCATGGAGGAGACTAATGCATAAATTGAAAAAGGATCAAGCTTACGTACTTCTTTTGGGTCTATAAATTTTCCAGCATCAAAACCTTTAATCTCTCCTGCAATAGTAACCCTATGATTTGATGCATCAAAATAACTAATTGGTGCAATTCCACTGGTACTAGATTCAATAGCTGACCAAAATAGGTCCGTTGAATTCCCATTTGGAGCTAAAGCGCCAAGGCCTGTAACGACAACTTTTTTTATAGACATTAATTAATACAGTTACTTATGCTCGTCGATATATTTTATTGCACTGGTAACGGTGGTAATATTTTCAGCCTCTTCATCTGGAATCTCTATACCAAATTCTTCTTCGAATTCCATAATGAGTTCAACAGTATCTAAAGAATCTGCACCAAGGTCATTAACAAAATGTGCCTCTTCTGTTATAGCAGCTTCATCAACCCCCAGTTTATCAATGATTACTTCTTTTATTTTATCAAACGTTGACATATCGTTTCTCCTATTTATTATTAGTTAATTATTCGTCCACCATCGACTGTTATTGTTTGGCCTGTAATATATCCTGCCTCATCAGAAGCTAAAAATATAACGGCATTAGCGATATCATCAGGTGAACCTATCCTTCCAACAGGAATATGTGATAAAAATTCACTTTTCACCTCTTCAGAAAGTTTTTCAGTCATAGACGTTTCAATCCATCCTGGAGCAATACAATTTGCTGTAATTCCTCTCGAAGCCACCTCTTTTGCGATAGACTTAGTCATTCCAATAAGTCCGGCTTTTGATGCCGCATAGTTTGCCTGACCAGCATTACCAGTTAATCCAACAATCGATGTAATATTAATTATCCTTCCAAATTTATTTTTCATCATATAGCGCATAACAGCTTTCGTACAATGAAATGCACCTTTTAAATTTGTATTAATAACGTCGTCCCACTGTTCAATAGACATCCTCATTAAAAGTGAATCCTTTGTAATTCCTGCATTATTAACAAGTATATCTATTCTACTATTTTCTTTTATTATTTCTGTAATTATTTCTGAAAATGTATCTGAGTCAGATATGTCGCAAGAGAATGAAGATGCTTGTCCACCATTTATAGTTATCTCATCTACAATCGATTCTATTGCTTTTTTGTTTCTGCTTATACAAGCAACATGTGCACCAGCCTTTGCGAGTTCAAAAGCTATTATTTTTCCTATACCTTGTGAAGCACCGGTAACTATCGCAATTTTATTATTTAAACTAAATTTCATAGTTTATTATATCTTCATAAGATTGGATACCTTTGGTAGCAACCGCGCTGTTAATTTTACGATTTAGCCCCTGCAATACCTTGCCAGGCCCAATCTCTATAAATGCAGTATAGCTATCATTAATCATTTGATGGATGGAATTGTACCATAGTACGGGACTTTCTAGCTGTCGAATTAAAGAATTTTTTATATCTTTACCTTTTGTTATTGGTTTTGCATCAACATTCGAATAAAGAGGAATACTAATGTCCGAAATTTCGATAGAATCTAACTTATCAGCAAGTTCTTCTCTAGCTGGTATCATAAGTGGTGAGTGGAATGCTCCACTAACATTCAAGGGGACAGCCATTCTGGCACCATATTCTTTTGCATTGTTAATCAAACTTTCTATGGCTTCAATATGTCCAGAGACAACTATCTGGTTTTCAGTATTATAATTTGCAGCAACCACTAGATGGTCAGAACTATTTCTATTACATAAGTTTTCAACCTCCTTGGTTGACATTCCTATAATAGCTGCCATTGTTCCTGGATTTATTTTTCCAGCATTATGCATACTTTTTGAACGAATCTTAACTAATTCCAGCCCACTCACAAAATCAAAGGCACCTGCAACGACTAGGGCACTATATTCACCCAGACTATGGCCAGCAACACCATCAGCAGAGTATCCATTTTCAATCATAATTTGTCCAATTATTGTGCTTACAATAAAAATAGCAGGTTGAGTGTGTTTAGTTTTTTTCAACAACTTTTCCGGGCCGTTAAATGACACTGATTGAATATCTGTATCTAATAAATCGTTAGCGATTTCATAATATTTTTTACCAATCTTAGTATTTTCAAATAAGTCTTTTCCCATACCTACTTTTTGGGAGGCTTGTCCAGGAAAAATCCAGGCATCCTTCATATTTGTAAATCCCACTTAATTAAAATACTTCCCCACGTAAACCCTGAGCCAAAGGCTGATAGCAAGATATAGTCGCCATTATTGATTAACTTATTTTCAACTGCTTCGTTAAGTGCAATAGGTATTGTTCCTGCAGTAGTATTTCCATATCTATCGATGTTTATAAGTACTCGATCTTTTGGTATACCGCAACGTTCACCAGTAGCATCAATGATACGTTTATTTGCCTGATGAGGAATGAAAAGTTTTATATCATTTCCATTAAGTCCATTTTTCAATAGTACCTCTTTTGAAACATCAGCCATTCTTTTTACCGCGAACTTAAATACTTTTTTCCCGTCTTGTCTTATAAAGTGCTCTCTATTTGCTATCGTTTTCTCAGTAGCTGGTTTTCTACTTCCGCCAGCTAGAACATTAAGGCTAGAAGCTCCAGAACCATCTGTCCTCAATATAGAGCTTATGATACCATTATCTGATTTAGAAGGCTCTAAGATTACTCCACCGGCACCGTCACCAAATATTATACAGGTTTCTCTATCCTTAAAATCCAGTATTGATGTCATTGTGTCAACACCAATTACCATTACGGTCTTGTATTTTCCAGACTCAATCAATTTTGAACCAGTCTCTAACCCAAATAAAAATCCACTGCATGCAGCACTTAGGTCAAATGCCCATGCATTTTGAGCATTAATATTGTTTTGGACTATTGCTGCAGTAGATGGGGTAAGGTGGTCCGGTGTTACGGTACCAACAATGATAATATCGATTTGCTCTGGCTTAATGCCTCTTTTTTCTAAGAGTTTTTTAGCAACATGTGTTGATAGGTCAGATGAGGCTTCGTCATCAGACACTATATGCCTCTGTTTTATTCCGGTTCTATTTTGAATCCATTCATCGGATGTTTCCACCATTTTTTCAATATCATGGTTTGTTAATATTTTTTCTGGCACATGATGGGCGGTGGATGTAATGGTAGCTCTCATGTTAATATTTTTCCAACAAAGTAGATATTTATTATATAATCAAGATGATAAAGAAATAAAAAAAACTAATTGTATTATGGATCAAGATGTCGAAATAATAGGACGTCCTTTATAATATCCACAATTAGGACAGGCCCTGTGAGGCATCTTCGTGGAATTACACTGAGGACAGGTTGTAGTTGAGACTGAAGCTGACTTATAGTGAGTTCGTCTTTTTCTACTTCTTGCTTTAGACTGTCGTCTTTTTGGCAGTGCCATATTTTCTCCTTAAACTAAAATTAAATAAATTATTTATGAAGCTAGTTACTGCAAGAACAAGGCTTATGATTAAGATTGATCCCGCATACTGGACATAGGCCTTTACAAAGATTTGTACATAATATTTTTAATGGAATTTCTATGATTAATATCTTTAATAATATTTTTCTGAGATTAACACTATCCTCACGGTCTGAGAAATAAATTATTTCATATTTTTCATTATCTGTTATACTAGGATCATTAGAAAGTAATAAATTAGTTTTTATTTTATTTTTATTACAAAATGATTCTAGACAACGATCACAATCATATAAAACAGTATTTATTATATGACCAGAGATTTCAAATCCATTCTTTACAATTTTCGATGTAAAGCTGCAGATTAATTTGTTATCAACTAAGGCAATACCAAAACCATCTACATCATTAATGTCTATTTCAAAAAGCTTATTCTTAAATCCGGTTAATAAATCCGAACGTAAAACTATCATACAACCCCAAAATTACCGAGCTTGTTTAAGTATTACAAGGTGCAAAGGTTGAATATAATAACTCTTTATTCCTCTTCAGAAGATGAAAGGATACTATGACTAGAACTATCCAGATTGTTATTGTAATAGGTTGGATTTTCAATATTTTTTTCACTGGTTCTTATTAAGATATTTTCTTTATCCATGATTTTTTTGAAAATAATGAAAATAATTGTTTCTCCAACAGAAAGCATTGCAAGCCCATATGATAAGACTGATAGGGTTAGAAATATTAAAGGAATAGATAATAGTAATCCGGAGATAGTTTCTATTGCAGATAATGAGCCTGAGTAACTCTCAATAGAAAAATTTGGTAATGCCAATAAAATCAGACTGAAAAACTTAACCAATAAGCTTAGAATAAATTCTATCATATCAGTAGCCATGGTAAGCGTACCAAATAATTCTTGTTCTATTGAGATTTTTAATGTGGAGAAATTGTTAGAAATCCAGCTAGTATCTACAATAGAGACAGCATAACCCATAATATTTTCTAACTTTATACCCATAAAATATCCAAAAATTTGGTTTATAAGATTAAATGAGACACTATAGAACCAAGAAAATATATTTATGAATATTATTGCCAGAGTTACAAGAATAGATTGATAGGTTATTATCCTCCATGGTTGATTAAACGTAATCTGATATGAATGGAAAACTGTTCCTATTGTATCTTCTTCATATGATCCGATTATAGCAGGACCGAATAGAAGCGAAATAATTAAGACGAATAATGAGAACACTGTAAAAATAGATCCAAAAAAATAAAATATATAAAGCAGAGGGAATAATAGTTTTCCTACAATGGGTATATTACCAATTAATGCAAATACACAGGCTATTATTACAAATGTTATGATGATGAATATGACTGATATTGGAGTAAATACAATTGATCTCCATTTTTTCATAACATAATCAAGTGCATCATCAGCAGAATAGAAATTATCACCTTGTAGCTGTTTTATAGTTATTCTTGAAACTGCAGTACATGATATAAGAACAAAGAATAACCAAATGCATATTCCGGTGTAATAGATAAGCCATGAAACCAGTGGTGCAGAGTTTCCATATAAACATGGAAAGAGTCCATATTCAGTGATAGCCTCATTTATTTCTATTCCAGATATGGTTAGTGATAAGTAGCTAAGAATCCAGTAAATGACGTATCCAGATAAATTACCAATTATGAATACCCAGATCTTTTTAGGGCTTAAAGCTAAACGGGGCGCTAAGAAAATATCTTTATAGTTAAAGTGTAGATTATATTTGCTCAAATCTGAATCCTATTAATGATAAAATATTTATTTATCCAGTCTCACAAAATCTACCCATACAGATAATTTTATATCTTTACTGACAATATTTGCTACTGCTTGGGCAGAATTATAATTATCATAGCTACCAATTCGCACTCGATACCAGACTTCTTCACTCTCTTTAAAGTATGCCTTTTGTATATAGGCATCGTATCCAGATTTAATTAGTTTATCTGCAAAATTTTGAGCATCTGCAAGCCGTTTTTTTGAAATAACTTGAATCGTGAATCGGTCTTTTTTAGCTGGTATATCAGCTCCTTTGACAGTTTTAGACTTTGCAGCTAATCCTTTTCTTGTTTTTGCTACTTTTTTTACTGTGTATTTTTTAGGAGTAGTTTCTTCTTCTTCTTCTTCTTTATCTTCTTCTTCTTCTTCATCTTCTTCATCTTCTTCATCTTCTTCATCTTCTTCATCTTCTTCATCTTCTT
>ENA-UPTF01001350-UPTF01001350.1-marine-metagenome-genome-assembly--contig:-NODE-1350-length-15487-cov-3.083712_pt1 | contig 15487 bp, 8 predicted proteins | sample MGYA00238166_ERZ767019 | MGnify/ENA primary metagenome ERZ767019 (study PRJEB28930, sample SAMN06266391) | marine metagenome | isolation source: Sea water from 250 m depth | place: Atlantic Ocean | study...
AAGATGATCGTGAATACAAAGTTAAACTTCGAATCTCTGTTGGCTCCGATGTAACACCAGGGGCTCATTTTATTCGGTTGGTTTCTCCAACCGGAGTTTCCAACAAACTCTATTTTCAGGTTCATGAACACCCCGTCTTAACCGAAGTAGATAAGGTACATAATAAGCCCGAACTTTCTCAAGCAATCCAGAATCCAGTTGTAGTTAACGGGAAAATTGGTCGGCAAGGGGAACTTGACTATTACAGCATTGAGGTAGCAAAGAATGAGGAATTAGCTTTTGAAGTCATTACGACCCACCAAACTCTTGCTGGTTTTCGTCCACAACTGAGGTTGTATGAATCGTTTGATAGCTGGCTAGGAGCCCAAAAGTATAAAAGGTTAGCTTTTCACACTGAAATAGAGGGAGAAATCCCTAATAGTCCGGGTTTAGCATCCCCCCCTTATGGGTCCACTCCTATAAATTCTGGGTTAACTTATCGCTTTCCCAAAAAAGGTCGATATTTTATAGAGGTAGGCTCTGAGCGATACGTGGGGAAAAGCGAATATGCTTACCAGCTGAGAGTTGTTCCAACCGGTTCAGAATATGCTCGGCTCCTGAAGGGACTCCAGGGTTCTATTTGGGGAAGAAACTTTACTAGGAGCATAGGCGTCGATCGACTATCTGTTCTTTGGTCTCGCACGGTGACTGTCAATCGTCCTAGCTATATAGTTTCTGAAGGAGAACCTCCAACAAGACTCAGCAATGCAGGGACATTGTATAACGGGAAAAAAGATAATAATGCGGGAGCTGCTGAACAGGTAAAACGTTTTTCTGAAAAAGAGCCTAATGAAAAGATTATTGACGCTGTGGATGTCACTCTGCCTGCTCTTGTTTCTGGGACAATTGATCGCCCGGATGATGTTGATGTATACAGATTCAAGGTGACATCACCTATTCGGCTGGCCTTTGAGTTAGAAACTCCTCAAGTAACTCTCCCGTACTTTACTCCTAGGTTAGAGATTAGAGATGCATTAGGCCGTTCAATGCTGACTAATCTTCACAAAGTGAAACCACGATCAGCTGCAGACAACGCAACTGATCGGTGGGAACTCAAAGATATAGAACCCAAAGTGATTGAAATCTTTGACCAACCTGGTGAATATACTGTGGAAATTCGCGATGTAACCTCCAGAAGTGGGGGGCAAGATTGCAGCTATAGATTGCTGATTCGACCCCAAGTGCCCCACGTCGGTGAAATCACTGTGGAAACCTTGAAAAGAGGCCCTGAGGATAAGCGAATTGATCCTTTGAGGCTAAATTTAAGACCCGGTGAAGTGAAGACGTTGACCATCACAACAAAAGTTGAAGAGATCGATGCAGAAATTGCAGATGGTGGAGGACAACGGGCTTTTAAAAATGGCACAGGGGAAATGGGCTTATTAGTAGTAGGTCTTCCAGAAGGGGTTCGAGCTCTTCCTGGAACTGGTATTACTGATATTCAGGGTAGACCTCGTAACGAAACAATTAAAAAGTACAATTTTCTTCCAGATGTATTAAAGTCAATTCTAGTTATTCAGGCAGCTCCGGATGCTCCCTTAACGACTCTTCCAAGTGAAATAAGTGTGATGTTACAGCCATTGATAGGCACTAAGGCAGGTAAGCCTCTGCTAGCAGCCAAACTTCCGGTAATGGTCATTTCTGGAACTGACTCAGGGAATTAAACAGAAGCCAACTGACAAAGTTTAATAATAGATTAAAGGGATAAGTTGTTATGAAAAAAGAAAAAGTCGGTACAAAGTTTAAGAACCTTCGATTCCTTTTAGGGAGTTTAGCCCTAATTGGTGTTTTGGGGACAACAGTCTCTCTGGAGCTAAGTGAAGTGTCCATGGACACTTTGCAAGCAGCTACAAGATCTGAGAAGGTGGAAAAAAGTAGAATTGCTTCTCTGAGAGTTGTACCAAGCAATCCACACCTTTGGGGAAAAGCTGCAACCCAACGGTTTCTAGTTTTGGCTAGATATACAGATGGTTTGGAAAGAGATGTTACAGACCAGAGTCAGTTAACCCTTTCAAACCCTAGCATGGCCAAATTAGCACCCCACGGGAAGCTAATCGCTCTGGCTGATGGGGAATTCGAAATAATAGCTACCTTACAAGGTCAGAAAGGTAAAACAAAAGTAAAAATCGAAGGAATTTCAGAAGCTCGACCCTTTAGTTTTGCTAGGGATATTGGAGCAGTTTTTACCAAAAGTGGCTGTAACAATAGTGAATGCCATGGTGGCGTGAAAGGTCAAGGCGGATTGAAGCTTTCAGTGAATGCTTTGTTTCCTAAGGACGATTATCGCTGGGTTGTCAAAGGCGGTATCTATCAGGTAATGTCAGCTGAAGCAGCAGGAACCAAGACTCCTCGGATCAATTTGGAGGATCCTGAACAAAGCCTTTTACTGTTAAAGCCGATTTTGGCAGTTCCTCATGGAGGCGGTCAGAGGTTAAATGTTGACTCTTCCAGTTACCAGACCATTTTACAATGGGTTCAGGCAGGAGCTCCTTATGGTGAGGAACAGAGTGAAGCGGGGGCTCATATTGAAAAGTTGGAAGTCTTTCCAAAGGAAGTTGTCTTGGATAGCAAGGGACGACATCGCTTGTTGGTAACAGCACATCTTTCAAATGGTCGTAAAGAAGATGTTAGTGAACAGGTTCTCTATGAAGCGAATGACCATGAAATTGTTGAAGTCGATGAAGATGGCTTGGTAAAAGCTCGGCAAATAGGTGAAACAGCTGTGATGATTAGGGCAGCTGGACAGGCTTCAAGTGCTCGGTTTGGCGTCATTGCTAAAGCTTTGGATGATTATCCTAAAACAGATCCCCGTAATTTTATTGATGAGGCAGTTTTTGGCAAGTTGCAGAGGTTTAACATCATCCCTTCAGATCTCTCGGATGATTCAGAATTTTTGCGACGTATTTGCCTAGATTTAACAGGAGCCCTCCCTCCCTCAAATCGGGTCCGGGAGTTTATTTCTAGCCAAGACCCAGCTAAGAGGGACAAGTTAATTGAAATTCTATTAAATTCGACAGAATACAACGATTTCTGGACTTATTACTTCAGTGAGCTTTTTAGGGTTTATTCAGGAGCGACACTTAATACAGAGCATGCTCTCCGATATGAGGATTGGATAAGAACTAGGATTACTCAAAATGTACCTTATGATCGAATTGCCCGGCAGAGAATAGGAGCCCAGGGATTTGAGCCCCCGGCTTCACATTACTGGGTATTCCGAGATATTACCCCCGTTCCGGAGATTGCAACAGAACAAATTAGAGTATTTCTTGGTCGGCGACTTGGTTGTGCCCAATGTCACAACCACCCGTTTGAAAAATGGAGTCAAAACCAATTTTGGGGATTGGCTGCATTTTTTGGCAACCTCACACAAATCATGGAAGTGGAGAAAATAAGGGGGCCTTATTTTGTAATTGATGACCTATCTGGACACGGTCGTCGCAAGGATCGCAGCCCAGCAAAGATTTTGCACCCTAGAACCAAACAACCAGTAGAACCTAGCTTCCCCGATGGGAAAATGCTTCCTGACGAGGATCACGTGGACATGAGGATGAGATTGGCAGAGTGGATGACCTCACCCGACAACCCCTACTTTGCCGAAGCTATTGTGAATCGGATTTGGTCTCATTTTTTTGGGAGAGGGTTTGTTGAACCTGTGGACGATTTTCGGACCACAAATCCCGCGACTCATCCAGAGCTACTGAAAGCTTTAGCTGGGGATTTTGTCCAACATGGTTATGATCTAAAACATTTGTTCCGTCAAATTCTCCAATCCCGAACCTACCAATTGTCAGGACTTGCTAACGATACCAATAGGAAAGATAAGGTTAACTATTCTCGAGCACTCCCACGACTCTTGGAGGCTCCTGTTCTTCTGGATGCGATAAGTGATGTAACCGGAGTTGATTCAGAATTAATTGCTTCTGCCACTGAGGAAGATGCCTCCAGCGGCGCACCCTCAGGAACCCGGGCAATCAATTTGCTTCCTGGTCTAGCCACGTCCTCATTCTTTGAGGTCTATAATCGTAATGATCGTCGGGGAGTCCCTGAGAATAAACCTCAATTGACCCTGTTACAGAGCTTACATCGACTTTCAGGTCAAACTTTTACTGGCAAACTAGGACAAAAAGGAAATATAATAGACAAGTTGCTGGGTAAGGGGTATTCTAACTCCCAAGTAATTGAAGATCTTTATCTGGCAGCCCTGACCCGCTTTCCAACGTCAGGAGAGTCTTCGGCATTAGAAAAGATGATATTAAAGCAGCCATCTCGACGGGATGGCTTTATTTCATTTTTATGGGGATTAGTTAGTTCCAGAGAATTTGTTCATAATCATTGAGATTTAAATTAGTTTTATTTGAAAGTTGAGGAAAAGAAAAATGAGACGACTAGCTGATAGGAAACCAACATGGGGGCACCCCGTTTTAGGGAGGAGAGGATTCCTAAAGGTCGGTTCTCTTGGGTACCTAGGACTGACGTTGAGTGATTATTTTAAATTATCAAATGTCATGGCCTCAGGAATAAAATCAGAGCCAAAAGCTAAGTCGTGTATTCTTCTCTGGATGCATGGAGGACAAAGCCATCTAGACACCTGGGATGTTAAAGGTAATAGTAGTTTTAAGCCAATTTCAACTAACGTTTCCGGAATTCAAATTTCTGAGTTGTTACCAAAAGTTTCTCAACACATGGACAAACTGTCCATTATTCGCTCAATGAAAAATGAATCCAATGCGCACTCGGAAGGAACCTACTATGCGATGACAGGCCACCTTCCTACAACAACAACACGATTTCCCAGTTTGGGCTCGGTAGTCTCCAATGAAATGGGAATGCTCAATAACATTCCATCATATGTTACTACTGGTCGTGGACGATTAAACTCTCGCAGTGCAGGGTTTATGGCTGCTGATTATGAACCCTTTATAGTTCCCCAACCCCAGGAAGAGGATTTTAAAGTAGCGGAGTTAACACTGCCTGAAAATATTTCGGTTGACGCTTTAGAAGCGAGGCACTCATTTTTGAAGCTTATAGACCAACGATATCGCCAATTGGAGGAAAACGCTAGCTTTGGTACAGTGGATACTTTTGATGAACGTGCCTTAAATATAATTACCTCTCCCCCGGTTCGGGCAGCATTTGATCTATCCAAAGAGCCAACCAAGATTAAGGAAGCATATGGTCCTGGCAGGGTAGGTCAGGGAGCGCTGCTGGCTCGCAGGCTGGTTGAGGCAGGGTGCCGATTTGTAACCATGGACGGTTTTCCTGAGACTATGGGCGATTGGGATACTTGCCATTATAAAAATGACTATTACATGAAGAAACTAGCTCCTCCGTTGGACCAAGCACTTTCGGCTTTGCTGGGAGATTTATCAGCACGAGGTTTGCTTGAATCCACAATTGTATTGGTAATGGGTGAGTTTGGTCGGACGCCTAATATTAATCCTGGTAGAGGCCGTGATCACTGGGGCCACTGTTGGTCATTAGTTGTGGGCGGCGGTGGTATTAAAACCGGTCAGGTGATCGGTGCCAGCGATGAAAGAGGAGCTTATGTGGCTGACCGCTTGGTAACGATTGGCGACCTCTTTGCCACCGTATATAAAGCTATGGGAATTGACTGGACAAAAACTTATCTTGGTCCAGGAAAAAGACCTATATATATTGCCAATTCTATTGGTGATAAACAGGGCGAACCAGTTCACGAGCTGGTTTAGTATCAAAAAAATAAAGGCTGTTCTGAACTCTTAATCAAGAAAACTAGCCCCCCTAAAACCATCCATCTTTTTTAACAACAAAAAATACGATCTCGTGGGAGTGTTTCTAAGCACAGTTCAAAGATTGTTAATTCCCACTTTTTGCAGTAAAAGCAGATTAGGAAGAAAACCTTCTATTAAGATCGAGTACCTGGTTTTGTTGGCGTAAAATTTTCTGCAGTTGCTTAATGTCTACATTGCGAGGTTGAATTTTTTGTTCTAGTGCAAGGTGTGCTGCTACCCCTGCAGCTTGGCCTAGGGCCATCCAGGTTGGTTCCATACGAATTGAGGAAAAGGCTACGTGGGTAGTTGAAGCAGCCACCGGAACTATCAATCCGTCAACTTTAACTGGAATCATAATTCGATAAGGAATTTGATACGACTGTGTGTTTTCCAGCATGTACAAATACCCTTCCAGCACTGCACTATCACTAGGTTGACGCTTGCGCACAGGAAAGCTATCAATTGGAAATTCCCCAAGCGCTACAGCATCATTAAAGTGTCCCGCATTTGTTCTTTTGCTATTTCGTGTAACGTCATGTTCCGTTAGGGTATATAACCCTACTAGTCTACGAGCCTCTCGAATATATAATTGGTGGGGAAAATGGTTTGTCCCAGTAAACTCATCTTTTGGGAGGTGATAAGCTCTAGCAATTTTTCGATGTTTTTCGCTTACAGTAGACTCTTGTTGCAAGAACCATAATAAACCCAGTGTAAGGTTACGAATATTTGTTGCAATTTTTTCACGTGCCTCCCAGCTACCTTCGACATAACCCTCATTTTCTTCAGCAAAAGGAAATCCCAGGGGCCTGGGGTTCATGTTCACATCCGTTTTTTGGTTAGGAATATCCGTTACGGACAAAGCCCGAACAAGAGTGTTAAAGTGTTCTGGATAATATCCTCGTCCAGGTTTGAACGATTTTGGTCCAGCGAGCCTGCCCTGTTGAAGGTCTTCGAAGTACCCAATATAATGTGATGGATCATAATTAGCTGGTGGCTTTCTCAAAGGGTAAGCGTTTGAGGCTGACGTGGTTAGACAAAGGCGGTAGGTATAGGCTGGTAATCGATTATCCCCTTTGCCGGTTGAACCTTGAAGAAAGATTCCTTTGCGGTAATCAAAGTAGATAGTGCCAGCGTGGGGTTCACCAAATTCGTCGCGAGACTCTCGCCCCAAACGGTATTTTGCTCCTGCTCCAGCATACACGTCTCCCTCATAAGTTGCGTCGATTAATATTGGGGCTAAAAGCTTTCGGCGGATTCCAAGTTTCCTATCAATAACTACTACACCTGTGGCTTTTTGGTTTCTTTTCAAAGTTGATTCAAACTGATGATTATTCAGTACGGTAATTAAACCCTGTTCGTTAATTAGTTGGTTGAAGATGGATTCTGCAACTGAAGGTTCATAATAGTAACCATCGTGACACAAACGCACATTTTCGGAGTTGATCCCATACCGCTTGATATAGTACTTCCGCACTCTGTCAGTAAATTCAGAGAATAGCCCACAGATTAAGCTGGGATTTTCGATGTCGCTTTTACCGAGACCACTAGCCGACATTCCACCCAAAGTTGGATGATATTCAACTAGAACAACTGATCGCCCTAACCGAGCTGCTGTCACAGCTGCTGCAATGCCACTGGGAGTGCCTCCTACGACAACACAATCAAAATGGGAGGTTACTATTGGGATGGTTGACCTGTCCGGCTTATTCATTGACTGACCCCTTGGCTGTAATTGGTTTGTTAAGATAGAATCCAGCGCCGGCCAACGAGGCTGCACACAAAAATGATCTGCGTGTAACTGCTTCATAGGTTAGAGGCATGGACTAAATCTTTTTATTAATGGTCAGGCTGAATTTGTACAAATTGGTTAATAACACCTGCGACTTCCTGAGCCTTTTCCAAAGGTAGAGAATGGGAAGCCCCTGTTACCCAATGAAGATGAATATTATCTTTGTTCGGAATTCTCATTTGTTTGTGGCTTGGGCGGGGTTTATTGCGATCACCCCAGACTTCGAGAAGTCTTACCGGAGTATTGTTAAGAATATGTTCCCCGTTCCATTGCTTCCAGATTTTTCTAAATTCACTGCATTCCTTATGGGTTAGCCGAGATAAAGTTCTAGCAGAGTCTTTTAGTCTCTGCTTTTCTTGTACAGGTGTAAGTGTATTGTATAACTGTCCGGCAAAGGCATCATTTAAAACCAGATGGTGAGACCATCCTTCGATAGAAATTACACCTTTAATTTCATTAGGGCGTTTAGATGCCAGTTCAATTGCAACCATTCCTCCAATACTGTGACCACCCACATACCAGGATTTCCACTTTAGGGTATCAGTTACTTGTAGCACATTGTTGGCAAAATCTTCAATTGATCCTTTCAAAGCAGGAGGCCAGCTACTACCATGTCCTGGCAGTTCAACAATTACCAGATCGATGTCGTCTTTAAGGTAGTTTCGAATCGCATCGAATTGTCTATATTCGCTCCAACTTCCCGGAATAAGCAGCAAGGAAGGTCCTTTAGACGGCCAGTGGTAGTAGGTAAGTTTTCCGCCGTCAGGACGTTTTAAGCTTATAGATTTGGGTAAATGTCTTTTAGGCTTTTTAATCCAGCTGGACTGAAGAGCTATCCAACCGAATAAACAGACCCAATGGACTAAGCTAAATAATTCCATAACTGTTACTATACTGAATTTTTTTGGACTTTACATTTATTGGGTCATTCCTTCTTTTCGGAGTACAGTTGTCAATTAGAATAAAAGTTGTAAAGTAGATATAGATCGATTGGAAAGAATCAATAAAAAGTAGGGGAATATTTCTAGGCAGGAGGCCTTGATATTTCCTGAGATGCAATGATAAGAAACGCTAATTGTCTATGAATAAATTTTCCATTATAGATTATGTCGTCATTGGAAGTTATCTGACCTTGATGATCAGTTTAGGGCTCTTCTTTTCCCGGCGACAGAAAAGTCTTAAGGAGTACTTTCATGCCAGCGGAAATCTGCCTTGGTGGGCTGTGGGCATTTCCCTTATTGCAACTGGCATAAGTCCAATTACCTATCTAGCAATGCCTGGATGGATCTTCGAACGAGATAGTCGGAATTCTTTTGCTGGTGGCTTAATCCAATTCTTGATGGTTTTTCTAGAAGCTGTGGTCTGGATTCCTATTTGGTCAAAAATAAGGGTGATGTCAATTTATGAGTATCTTGAACGACGATACAACCCGAGTATTCGATCTTTTGGAGCCATTTTATTTTTGGTCTATACAATTTTCTGGTTGGCTACCGCACTGATTACGGCCTCGAAAGGATTTGAGGCTGTAAGTGGATTTAATGGGCAAGTCTGCCTGATAGTTATTGCTGTGCTAGGAACGGCATATACTGTTTTGGGAGGGATCCGGGCAGTTATTTGGACGGATGTGATTCAATATGTGGTCTTTATGGGTGGTTATTTTATTATTGGGTTTGTTCTGTTAGGTTATTTTAGTCCGAGTGAGATTTGGACGATTGCTTCTTCTCAGATTTCCGAACGCACAGGTCATCCACATACGAAGTTAATATCTACTGAATTCAGTATGGCGGTAGAAGGCACGATTTGGGTCTTATTTTTTGGCTCTCTGACACGCGCTTTACAATTTGGAGCCAATCAAATGACTGTGCAACGAATGCATGCAACTCCTGACAAACGCAGTATGTTTAAGGCTATTTTTGTTAGTGCCGCTTTCGGTTATATTTTTGTTTTTATAGTAGCACCTGTGGCGTGGGGCTTTGTAGCCTACTATTCTCAGCATCCAGAACTTGCCCAAGCGATTACGAACCCTGACATGGTTCTTCCTCATTTTGTATTACTTAATCTCCCATTGGTTTTAAGGAGCTTAGTCATGGGGGGTGTCTTAGCAGCTCTTATGTCCTCGTTTGACTCAGCATTGAACTCGATGAGTAACGTGACCAACCACGATTTTTATCAACGCTACCTGAACCCAGATGCTTCAGAGGGTCATTACGTTAAAGTGGTAAAACGGTTAACGGTTTTTTTTGGGATACTTCTACTAGGATTTTCTCTCTCTCAATATAATCAACAGACGAGTACTGCTGCGGAACACTTTACTCGCTTGGTCAGTCTTGTTTTAGCCCCTATAGGATCTTTTTTCTTGTTGGGGATTTTGTCCAAACGGATCAATACCCCCGGAGTTTTATGTGGAGCTTTAGCTGCGATTTTTCTATCTCTTGGATTTAATGGTTTGCCGCCATTTATTCAGCCTTTTCTTAACAGAGTCGAATTGTTCCAAGTGGGGTCAGTTGGCGAGTCTTTCCTGGACAAAGGTCAGATTTCCACTGATCTGAGGAAGGAATTTTTGAGTCATGGTATCCCTCTTTCAGTAGACGCAATGGTGGAAGTCAAAAGTAGTGAAACTCTTTGGCAGATTAGAAATGGGGAACGATTTTATTTAATTGAGAAGAAACAAGGCCAGCTTAAGGTTTCTCACGAACCCATTAACTGGATGTGGATCCCTGTACTTAGCATGGCGGTTAATCTTTTGATTGGCTACCTAGCCAGTCTGTTATTCAGGCCACCACCTCAACATCGATTGGAAGGATTAACACTGGTAGAATAAACCATTTGATTAAGGAGATTAGGTGCACTGACAAAAATTTTCTGAAGAGGGAATCCCACTACTAAAAATTACGTAAAAAGAAACGGAGTTTATAATGGTTTCAACCAAGCATCTTTTTCTAGATAATTTTGTTATCGAAGAGACAAACCAAGTGTCTTCTACCCTTCACCAGCCAATTAAGTATTCAGGTAACCCACTATTTTTCCCCCTCTATCCCTGGGAAGGAAGGCTTGAGCTTTATGGCACAGTTTGGATGGATCCTGAAGCAGGGCATTTCCGCATGTGGTACTTGGGCTTGTCCGGAATGGGTATTACTTCAATGAGTGCCAATAATGAAAGTAAATGGTCGAAGATGGGGTTTGATCCTAATAACCTGCAGTACAACATTTGCTACGCAACATCTAATGATGGTATTTTTTGGGAACGATCTAACTTAGGATTAATTGAATTTGAAGGTTCTAGAGATAATAATGTTGTGGTTCCAAATGCCGGTGCTGCTAATGTTATTAAAGATGATCGAACTTCGAATTCTGAACGGCTGTATAAATCCCTATTTTATGAATCAATTGATCCGGGTGGAACTTCTAACGAAGGGGATGGTGTTTCAGTAGCTTTTTCACCCGATGGTTTACACTGGACGAAATACGAAGGTAATCCAGTTATTAAACGAGCCAGTGATTCTCATACTTTGCTGGGGTGGGATGATTTACACAATCAATATGTTGCCTATTGTCGACCATCGGTTCATGAAGGAGACTCTACTCGCAGGATTGGTAGGTCTGTAAGTGATGACTTTATACACTGGAATGATCCTGTAGAGGTTCTAGTTCCAGATGAACAGGATCCTCCGGGGTTGCAGTTTTACTGTATGCAGGTGTTTAAATATGAGGATCTCTATATAGGGCAGCTTCTGGCTTATCACACCCGTCCAGAAGAGCCCCACATTCGGTTTTATGGTACCGTTGATGTTCAGCTTGCCGTTAGTCGAGATGGTATCAAATGGGAAAGAATAGGAAATCGTCAACCCTTTATCCCTAATGGTCCTCCTGGAAGTCTCGATTCTGGAGAGGTGTATGTTGCCAATGCTCCGGTTAAGGTGAATGATGAACTCTGGTTCTACTACTCTCCCTGTTCCGTGGAACATGGGCCCACGGGTCGAAGTGGACCCATTTGTTTAGCTAAGCTCCGTTTAGATGGCTTTGTTTCAATAGATGCAGGGCAAGAATGGGGAACATTGATTACTAAACCATTTCAATGTGTTGGAGGGTCCTTGTGGATTAATGCCTTTGCCCGTGGTGGAGCTGTGCAAGTGGCTGTTCTGGATGAGCAAGGAATTCAGTATCACGGTTTCGGTAAGGTTGACTGTGCAGTATTTGATAGTGATGCAGTTTGCCATAAGATGACCTGGCAGGATAATGTGTTTTCCACTTTGAAGGGTAAAATGATCCGTTTAAAATTTTATTTGAGGAATGCACAGTTGTACTCTTTTCAACAGAAGCAAACTAGAGAGTCATGAAGACAGAAGAGTTTATAATCGAATCAGGAACTAATCAGGTTCGCTGTACCCTAGCTTTACCCGAAAGATCTAGTCGTAGCAAAGATTCGGGGTTACTGGTGAACATCAGTGCTACTGCAAATTATGCGCTGCACGATCCAACCCAAAATCATCCCACCGGTCCATTTTTGGAAGCTGGTCATTATGTATTGAGTTTTGATTTACCTCACCATGGGGAGCGGGTCGATAAATTTGGAGAAGGCCTCGAAGGTATGGGAAAAGCCTTTCTAGCAGGTGATGATCCATTTCAGCAATTTATTGCTGATGGTAAAGCCGCCATAGACAGGTGCCTTGAAAAGGGGATAGCCAATGCAGGTAATATTGTATCCTATGGAGTTTCTCGTGCAGGATATTGTCTTCTCCGACTTGCAGCAGTTGATTCTAGGGTTCGCGCCGTAGCTGGATTGTCACCGGTAACAGATTGGGGGATTCTAGAAGCCCAATTTGTTTCCCCAAAAAGGCTAACATGGCCCCTTCAAATCAGCAGGTGGGTTGACCCTCTTGCTGATAAGGCAATTTATCTGAGTGTGGGAAGTCAGGATGACATTGTTGGAACTCAAGAGTGTGTCCAGTTCGCCATGAAATTATTTAAAAAACAACGAAAGGCCCTTCCAAAAGACATCTTGTTGAATGAGCTCCACGTAGTTAATTCTCCAAGCCATTCTCCAGGGAAATATTGGAGGCTTGATGCTACCCGGTTTTTGTTAGATTTTTGTCATAAATTGACAGAATCGTCAGGTATTAAGTCGTAAAAAAGCTATTGCTTCTACTGCTTCAAGAACTCTCTAATGAAAGTTAGGTTATTTGTTTGAGCGAAGGAGAAGAACACAATTAATATAAATACTTGTGGCATCTATTTTTCACTCGGAACATTTTGTGCTAGAGTGGTACTAAGAATTGTTCCTAGTGACATAATCTAAAATTTTTTCTGGACCTAGCAGTGTATCTTGCGTTTAGAAAAGAAACCAAATGATAAGGTAAAAAGACACTTATACTGACTTTAAGGGAGTAGCTGCTATGAAACTACCAAGGGATAATAAAGAAGTGTGGTCCCACCATTTTTTGGGACGTAGAGATTTGTTGAAGGTGGGTGCTCTTGGTTATCTGGGACTGAACTTGCGTGATTATTTTCAGTTATCAAACGTCATGGCCTCAGGAGTGAATTCAGAGCCAAAGGCAAAATCCTGTATTATGATTTGGCTTTTTGGAGGACCAAGTCATTTGGATACCTGGGATGTTAAAGGCAATAGCGGGTTTAAACCAATTTCAACCAATGTTCCTGGGATTCAAATTTCTGAGCTATTACCAAACGTTGCTAAAAACATGGACAAGCTTTCCATCATCCGCTCAATGAAAAGTGAGTCTAATGAGCATTCGGAAGGTTCCTACTACGCAATGACAGGGCATCTTCCTACAACAACGACACGATTTCCCAGTGTAGGTTCGATAGTTGCCAAAGAGCTGGGAATGCTCAATGAAGTTCCAGCTTACGTAACGACCAGTCGTGGCCGATTAAACTGCCGAAGTGCCGGTTTCATTTCTCCCCAGTACGAGCCGTTATCGTTAACTTCTTCAGATCGGATTAGTTCCGACCAGGAGTTTAAAGTAGCTGACCTAACTTTGCCTGGAGATATTTCAATTGATGCTCTGGAATCCAGACAGTCTTTTTTGAAGTTAATAGACCAGCGATATCGCCAACTAGAAAAAAATGCCGAGTTTGCTGCGGTTGATGCTTATGATGAACGTGCCTTAAACTTGATCATTTCGCCATCCGTAAAAAAGGCTTTTGATTTTTCTCAGGAATCTAACAAGACCAAGGAGGCCTATGGTCGTGACAAGTTTGGTCAAGGGACCCTACTGGCCCGTCGGTTGGTTGAAGCTGGATGTCGGTTTGTGACTGTAGACGGTTTTGACCCAGATGGAGGCGGAGGATGGGATTCCCATGTTAACAACGATAAACAATTAAAAGAAAATCTGGTTCCACCATTGGATAAAGCACTTTCAGCTTTGTTAGAAGATTTAGAATCACGGGGTCTTTTGGAATCAACAATTGTTATGGTAATGGGTGAGTTTGGTCGTACACCAAACATTAATCCCGGCAGAGGGCGCGATCACTGGGGACATTGCTGGTCAATGGCTCTGGGAGGTGGTGGAATTAAAGGAGGTCAGATAGTCGGAGCTAGCGATGAACGGGGAGCTTACGTAGCTGAACGTCTGGTGACGGTTGGTGATGTTTTTGCAACCGTGTACAAGGCTATGGGAATTGACTGGACCAAAACCTATTTAGGTCCAGGAAGACGACCTATTTACATTGCTAACTCGATTGGAGATAAACAAGGCGAACCGTTGCATGAACTGGTTTAATTTACAAGACCTTAATTAAATACCACCAAAGAACCTTTAATTTTCTAGGTTCCGAAATAGGTTTCTCCATCCATTAAATATTTTCGAGTCTCTTCTTCATCTAACTCAACACCTAGACCAGGTCCTTCTGGAACTTCAATGTGACCATTGCTGATTTTAGGCCGGTAACCTTTGAGAATTCTGTCCCATCCTGGCATAGCATGAAATTCTAAGGCCAGGAAGTTGGGCATGGCTGCACAAGCATGAGCAGCAGCAGCGATACCAATCGCACTCGAGGCATTATGAGGGCACGTTAAGAGATGGTGGATGTCAGCCAGCTCTGCAATTTTCTTTGCTTCAGAAAGGCCCCCGCAAATCTGAAAATCAGGCGCTACAAACCGGACGGCAGATCGTCGAAAAAATTCTAGGAATTCATGTCGCAGATGCAGTCCTTCTCCAATTAGAGTGGGTGTATGGGAGGAAGCTGTCAAAGTAGCCCATGCCTCTACATCGGTGGGTGGGATTGGATCCTCAACCCAAGCTAAGTCAAAAGGTTCTACTGCCTTTAAGTAACGCATAGCATTAGAGAGGGTTCCACAACGGGCTTCTACAGAGATTTCGATGTCTTTGTTGACTTTTTGGCGAATTTCTTCAAGCGAAGCAACTAGAAGGTTTAATCCTTTACGTGTTAGGTGGCTCTCCATCATCGCGTCCGGAATACCCATAACATTAGGAGGCGTTACATCGAATTTCACGCAGGTTATACCCATCTGTTGATAATCACTCAAACGTTTTAAATAGTCTTGTAAGGAACCCACACAACAATAAAGACGGACCTTGTCCCGATATTTTCCTCCAAGAAGCTTGTAAACAGGGACTCCAATGGCTTTACCTGTGAGATCCCATAGTGCAGTTTCCAAACCACTGACAGCATGAACCTGAACTCCACTATCAAAATGGGCTCCTCCAAAGCTTATATAAGCACGGGACATCATTTCCCGAAAAAGTTTTTCGACGTTAGTTGGGTCTTTCCCTAATAATAACTTACGGTAACTAAGTACGTGGGCTCTTGCTTGATCACTGGCCCAGGTATCACCGTAACCACTGATACCCTGGTCGGTGTCGATTCGAATGAGCATCCAGTTCCGTTGCCATCCCCAGTCTACTTTTAACATGGTAGTTTTTAT
>ENA-UPTF01001351-UPTF01001351.1-marine-metagenome-genome-assembly--contig:-NODE-1351-length-15475-cov-3.657423_pt1 | contig 15475 bp, 14 predicted proteins | sample MGYA00238166_ERZ767019 | MGnify/ENA primary metagenome ERZ767019 (study PRJEB28930, sample SAMN06266391) | marine metagenome | isolation source: Sea water from 250 m depth | place: Atlantic Ocean...
TCATCATGGATCTAGTCAAAGTATTTAATTTTAGGTAGAACGGGTCCCGAGTGTTATTTCTGAAAGAAAAATAACGAAAACGCAGATTCAAAGAACAATTTGTGATTTACACCGACCGCGGAAACTGAAACACCCTGAAACATTTTCTGGTGAGCATTCCTTATTATTCTGATCGTTTCGATAATATTGTAATAACTGGAATTACAAGTGAAAATCAAACTAGTGCAAGAATAGTAGCAGAAATCTAACGAAAACGCCTTGTTTTCCCATTACGAGCGCATCGCGGCATCCATATCTATCCCGATTGTTATGCAAGACTATCCGCTAACTTCTGGAGTGGATATGCCAATCAGTTTCATTTCGAGGGTCGCTAATGAAATCCCGTTAGTGAAGTATCTCAAATTAGAAGATCCGCCAACACCTACAAAGATAAGTGCGATTCGTGAACAAATCGGAGATGCCCTTGGAATTTTTGGCGGTCTTGGGGGGGTATTCCTACTCGATGAACTAAGAAGAGGTTCCATCGGTGCGATGACTGGGTTCGCCTTCCCCGAGGTACTTGTTGACATCTGTTCGCTAATGAAAAGTGGCAATACCGAGGCAGCAGAAAATCTATTCTATACGCACCTTCCTCTCATTCAATTTGAGCAACAAGAGGGAATAGGTTTGGCAATACGAAAGGCTGGGCTCTACCACAGAGGATTCATCAAGTCTCCGACCGTGCGTTCACCCGCCGGGCAACTAGCAAGCACTACTCACAAGGAACTCAAATCAATTATAGAAAAAGTTGGGCTGTAATAAACAAATGCTAATTCAAGCTATTGAACCGATTTGATCGGATTCACGGTTACCCTATTCATTGGCACACCTCCAGTATTCCGGAATTGATGCTCAACATCTTGTGGCACATGCACGCAATCTCCCTGAACTATCGGATACTCATTCCCCCCAAAAAACAAAACCCCGGCACCTTCGGTTATAAAGGCCTGATGTTCCCACGAGTGAGTATGTAAGGGAGAAGACTCCCCGGGAGCATGCTGCACGTACAACATAACATAGTTGGGGACTCCATCTTCTTTGCCTAAAACCGGATTATCGTTATCACGAAAATTTTTGATTATTGGTTCCATATTTATATCTCCTTTATTCTATTATTTCGAGTATCAAAGAATATATTTCTCTACCGTCTATAATGAATTCGCTTAAATGCATCGGCTTGAGGCATACCATGGCCCTTTCCACGTTCACCCCGCCATTCAATCATCCGATCAAAGACATCTTGGAAGGACTGTCCACTCATCTGGGACACGTGTGAAGTAAGAGCCTTGGCGGATATCTCCATATAGTCACTTATGTCCACCCACAAATCTGGTTCTGGATGGCCCATAATCCAAGCTTCCGCTACTTTATGTGGTTCAAAACCTTCCTCTAATAGTTCTGGAAACGTCATGTGATCCCTCGCAGTGGGAAAAATCGCAGAGAGAGTATTTTCTCCCGCTGCCATATGATCTGGATGCCCAGAGCCCCAACCACCATCTAAAATCCGAATCGGATATTGGCATATAACAACATCCGGTTTATGACGTCGGATCTCTCGTGCTATGTCTTTCCTGACATCCAAGCTTGGTATTAGATAGCTATCTGGGTATCCTAGGAATTTGACGTCTGTCAGGCCCAGAACTTTCCCAGCAGCCTGTTGCTCCTTTTTTCTGATGCCTGATAGTTTCCCTTCAGTCATACCAGGTTCGCTACTACCTTTGCTCCCGTCTGTGCATAAAACATAGGCGAAATCCCAACCCTCAGCTACCAATCTAGCCACAGTACCAGAACAACCATATTCAGCATCATCAGCATGTGCTACGACAACAAGCCCCCTTTTATATTCCTTCGGCCAGTCAGTAGAATGAGCCAATGTCATCTCCTCTCATATTTAACCGCGATTGTCACGGCTTCTTATATCTAAACTTCATTTAACACGTCGCTAATCAGTCTACCAGAGGGGGGTATGCCCATATGTGGATAAATCTTTTTTTAATTTTTATGCGAATTTCACTAACGATCCGGAGATTACAGCATCAGTGGCCGACTGAATTACTTCCATCAAAGGAGACGGATACACGCCACCTACCACGATTAAGATCAATACACTGACGAGCAAAACCTTTGTGAATAATGATACGGGAACCGATGCGCCTAGTTTAGGTTCCTCAATATACAATTGTCTCGCTACCATTAGATAGTAGTAAAGAGATATAAGACTTGCGATTATGGCTATAGCCACCACCCAAAGTAAACCTTGAGCTCCAACAGCATTAAAAAGATAAAATTTGCTTGTGAATCCTATAAAGACAGGTAATCCAGCAAGAGAAAACAACGAACTGACTAGAACTAAAGAAACCAACGGTTGGGTCTTAGAAAGTCCCGCCAGACTCGAAATATCTTCCTCGCAGTTGTGTTTATGGACTACTGTCAAACACAAAAAGGCTGCCAGAGTCGTGATACCGTAAGCAACTACGTGAAACATAAGTCCATTTGAAACCAAATGAGAAAGAACTGTCTGCATTGATCCATCGTCGCCAATCGATCCCAAAGCCGCTATACCCATGAGTATGTAACCCACGTGCCCAACACTTGAGTAGGCGAGAAGACGTTTAATATTCTTCTGAACGAGTGCAGAAAGGTTTCCGACAAGCATAGTAAGCACTGACATAACAATTACGATGTATTGCCATTCAGAGATAGAAGGCATCAAAGCTTGTGCGAAAAACCTCATGACTAATGCAATAGACGCTGCTTTAGATCCAACGGCCAGCCACGCAGTCACGGGCAACGGCGCGCCTTCGTAAGCATCGGGAGCCCACATATGGAACGGAACTGCAGCCAATTTGAAACCCAAACCAGCTATAACCAATACCAAACCTACCATCAGCCCAGCGGGTAATTCGAGAGTATTCGACAGAACATATGAAATTTCATCAAATCTAGTTGAGCCAGTTAACCCATAAATTTGGCTGATACCGAACAATATAAGCGCGGATGAAAATGCCCCTAGCAAGATATACTTCAGACTCCCCTCATTTGATTTCGGGTTGTACCTGTCATAGGCAACGAGGACATAAAGACCGAAGCTGAGCAACTCTAAGCTGATATAGGCCGTCAGTAGCTCCGCAGATGAAGCTAACAGCATTGCGGCCACGATTGTGAAAACTAAGATAGCGTAATATTCACCCTGGTATTTCAAATGGGTTTTCACGTAATCTCGTGACATTAAAACAACTATCAAACCTGACACGAGGAAAAACACACGGAAAACCTTCGTGTAGTCATCAAATATCAACGTCCCATCGTACAGCTGACCATTTTCCGCCAACACCATAGTGATGAGCAAAATGGTGACGATACCAGTGGAGGAAACCCATGGAAGATATCTCTTGTCACGTTCTACCAAGAAAAGGTCGACTCCCAAAACTATAAAAGCAAGACCCGTTAAAAGAAATTCAGGAAGTAACAGAGAGAAATCGTTCATCCGACGCCTATTACATAACTAAGGAGAGGTGTCACTCCACTATCGACTACGCTAATAACCGGGAACGGCCACAGGCCGATCAATAATATCGCCAATACCAAAACACCGGCGGAAAACTTTTCCCTCAAATTGGAGTCTGTCTGCTCCTCCCATCGTGGAGGAATGGGACCAAAGAAAACTTTGGACAAGAGACGCAGTATGTATACAGCCGTTAACGCAACTCCTATCACCGCCAAAGACCCTACCCCTATTCCCCACACACCATAGCTTTTAAAAACCCCCATAAAAACTAGAAGTTCAGCCACAAATCCGCTCAATCCAGGCAATCCCAAGGAAGTGAGTCCTGCAACCGCGAAGAGGACAGAGATCGTACCCATACGTTTAGCCATACCCTCCAAAACAAGAGTATCTCTTGTATGCGTTCTCTCATAAATCATGCCAACGACAGCAAAAAATAGTGCCGTCATGACTCCATGCGAGAACATCTGCAAAACCGCACCGTTCAACCCTAATAAATGGAGAGTTGCGATACCCATCAGCACATAGCCCATATGGCTGATAGAGGAGTACCCAATTACATATTTGAGATCAGTTTGACCCATAGCACACAAAGCACCATAGATGACGTTAACTGTGCCAAGACATAGGAGCACAGGCATCCACGTTTGAGCACCTTCGGGCACAAGCATCAACCCTAGTCTAATGATTCCGAATGCCCCAAGCTTCATTAGCACACCAGCATGAACCATACTAACTGCCGTGGGAGCAGCAACGTGACCATCCGGAGACCAAGTGTGAAAGGGCCACATTCCGGCCAGTACTCCGAACCCGATCATGAGCATTGGAAAAATAAAGTTTTGAAATTCCGGAGAAAACTTCTCGTCCACAATAGCCTTGATTTCGAGCATGTTGAAGGAGCCTATGTCAGCCTGCAAAAAAATCGCGATTATAGCCAACCAAATTAAGATACTTCCCCCGACCAAAACTATAGTCAATTTCATCGCACTATATTCCTTGGAACGAGTGAAATTACTAAAAACACTGCTACTCCCCCATTTACCAATGAGTAAGTACATTGGAAGTACGGAAAGTTCATAGAAGAAGAAGAAGAAAAACATGTCAAAAGTTACAAACACACCAAACACCCCTGAAAGTAGAACAAAAAAGAGAATATAAAAATCTTTGTTCGAATCTTCCACATTCCAAGATATAAGCGTCCCGGTGAACATAACAATCCCTGAGAGAAGCACCATAGTTGCAGCAATACCGTCGATACCCAGTGCGAGCGTTATCGCGAGGCTTCCGTTCCCCCACGGTCCCGGTATAGCTAGCCATTTGTAAGTGTTTTGGTACTGAAAACCGCCTACTGACTGGTCAAATCCAATAAATAAATAAATAGACAAAATAAGGACCACAGTAGCGAAGAATGTGGAAGCCCATCGCACAAGCCTCTCATTCTTTCCCGGAATCAGCATGAGTGTCAGTGCTCCCGCCAGGGGCAAGACTATAAGAGAAAACAGTGTAATTGAGTCTAATGTATCTATACCCATACCTCGGACACTACGCCAGCCACCAAACTATGAACGCAATGATCACTCCGAAAGCCATAGCTGCTCCGTAGTTATAAACTTTGCCTGTCTGAATCATTATTGTCCTAAGGGCAGAGAGTCTTACGGACATCCCCGCTCCATCTATACCAACATCATTTACTATCACACGGTCAAACACAGCAACGAATCGGCTGAAAGATAACACTAACCTGTCAAAGGCAAACTGATAGATCTCATCAATGTAGTATTTGTTCGAAAATACGGAATGGAATAATCGGAACTTAGTCGCCATTTTTTCACCAGAAAACCCCCTTGATTTGCTTCCATAAAAGAACCACCCAATGGCTATCCCCAACATTCCTACGGCTAAGGAAATGCCAGTAACATAGCCATCAACGTGAAATGCATGCCCAGGTTGGATGAAAGAACCAAATCCTTCATATTCCGCTATTGGTAGCACTAATAGACCGGCGGCGGACGCAACACCTGCAAGGAGCATCAAAGGTAGTAACATCGAAATGGGTGACTCACGAGATCTTCGAGCCTCATCAGTCCTGCTATCTCCATGAAAAACGAGGAAAAACAACCTGGAAATGTATAAAGCGCTGAGACCGATTCCAGCCGTTGTTAGTATGAGGAACGGGAGGCCAAACCTATCCGCCACGGATGCCAGTATCTCATCCTTACTGAAGAACCCCGAAAACGGCACCATACCTGCCAACGACAAAGACCCCACCAAGAAAAATATATAGGTGAACGGCATCCTCTTCATTAAACCACCCATACTCCCGGAATGAGTATCACCATTCATACCGTGCATGACATTCCCTGCACCCAAGAAAAGAAGAGCTTTCCCAATGCCATGGAAAACCAGATGAAGCAGAGCAGCTACTACGCCACCTGCACCTAGTGAAAGCATCATCAACCCGAGATGACTTATTGTAGAGTAGGCCAAAATTCGCTTAATATCGGTCATCACTAAGGCAATGGTGCCGCCGAATAGGAATGTGAATAAACCTATGTACCCAACAGTTTCAAGTACTCCGGGTACTATCCCAAATAAAGGCGACATCCGGGCTACTAGATAAACCCCCGCAGCCACCATTGTAGCGGCGTGGATCAAAGCCGAAACAGGAGTAGGACCTTCCATCGCATCGGGTAGCCAAACATGTAAGGGAAACTGAGCCGACTTACCCATCGCGCCTAAAAATAATAAGGCAGAGGCACTAATAATGTATGGCTGTGAGATTCCGCCATTTTGAGCCGCGTGAATTATAGAAGATATATGAAAAGTACCGGTAGCCTTAAAAAGCAATATTATGCCGATCAGCAATCCGACATCTCCTATCCTCGTGGTTATAAACGCTTTTTTGGCTGCTTCAGCAGCATTGCGACGCTCATACCAAAACCCTATCAACAGGTAGGACCCTAAACCAACAAGTTCCCAAGCAAAATAAAGAAAAATCAAGTTGTCGGCTAACACCAACACCAGCATCGCTGCGACGAAAAGAGCATTAACCGCGAAATACCATCCAAAGCGACTGTCTCCCCGCATGTATCCGATTGAGTAGACCTGGACCATCAAGGAAACAAAAGTTATAAGACAAATCATGACGGTTGATATTCTGTCGACTAGAAAACCCCAGGTGATAGTCCAATCACTGATTCTTATCCAATCCACCTCTACTGAGACATGTACAAAGTCGTCGTATACGAAATCCATCAACACCAGACAAGACAAGATAAACCCAACACCAACAGCCCCAATGGAAATTATCGAACCTTTATTAGGCAGATACCTCCCAAATAACACTATGATTACGAAGGCAGACAAAGACATCGCTGGAATCATCCAGACCCACTCCGCTTCCATCAGGTTATACATATTCATCAACGATCAACCCTTCATCAAATCTATCTCATCAACATTGACGCTTCCTCGATTTCGATAAAGCCGCAATATTATGGCTATTGCCAAGGCGAACTCAGCTGCAGCGATAGTGATCACAAATATGATGAGTACTTGGCCCAAAGACGCGTGATCAGTCCCTAAGTCACTGAATGAAGCGTAGCTAATCAAGTTTATGTTGACGGCGTTAAGCATCAACTCGATGGACATCAATACTAAAACGGCGCTGCGGCGAGCTAAAACACCGTAGATACCGACACAGAACAACATAGAAGCAAGAATCTGAAAATAGATTGGTTCTATCACTCCTTATCCTCCTCTTCAATCTCTCTGCCGGAGTCGTCAGATCTGACAAGAACAATCGCGCCTATCAGAGCTACCAACAGAACTAGAGAAGCTACTTCAAATGGAACTGCCCAATCAACAAAAAGCCGCTCACCCAACTCATATACGCTTAGGGCGGTTCTTTCGGAATGAGGGAAGGGAGTACTGATAATAGCTGTAGCCAATACTGCAAAAATTCCTAACGCGATGATGGCTGCAATGGGTTGCTGTCTGTTGTTAGATAAATGCCTGAAATCTTCAATTCGGGTCAGCATTAAAGCAAACAAGACAACTATTACTACTGCACCACCATATATGAGCAGTTGCACAAGTGCCAAAAACTCAGCGAATGCCAATAGAAACACGCCTGCAGTCCCAATCATTGTGACTAGTAATCCTAGCGCAGCGTAAACTATGTTGCGGGTAGTCACCACCACAATAGCACCCACGATTACGAAAACTGATGCGGCACAAAACAAGACAAGAGCGAAAGTCATTTCCATTCCTGATGATCATTTATATTGTTTTTACCCTGAAAGTTTTTGTTACCTATCTCCGATTCGATAACTAGAATATTTTCCTAGTCATCCTTTTGTTAACCAGATTTTGGCACACCGCTATTTTTCTTAGGCTGTTGCGGTTTCCAACCAATCACATTCTGGTATCTAATTCCCATCGACAACAATTCAGAAAGATCAACACGATTGCCATTTCTTTCATATTTGCTGAGTTCGTGTTCATGGGACATCTCAATTGCGTCAAAATTGCAAACATCAACGCATATTCCGCACAAAATGCACCTGCCCAAATTAATTTCAAATTAGGTGATGTTGTTACAACGGTCATCAAATGTGCTAAAGGTCAGACTATCATGTTAAGTCATGATACTAATTCACCAAGACCTTACTCATTAAATTTCCGAGTTCAAGGTACTCAAGGTTTATGGATGAAAGATAATAAATCAATATATATTGAAGGAAAGAGCCCTAAAGATCATAAATGGGAATCTGATGAAGCCTATCTAAAGGAAAATGATCACCCACTCTGGAAAAGATTTGAAGACCAGGCTGCAGGGTCAGGTCATGGAGGTATGGATTTTTTTATTGCGAGAGCTTTTATTGAAGCTCTAAAAGATCAGAATTCCCCTGTGATTGATGTCTATGATGCTGTAAGTATGAGTGTCATTGTACCTTTATCAGAAAAATCAATAAAGCTCGATAGCACATCAATAAAAATTCCAGATTTTACTCGGGGAAAATGGAAAAATAATAAACCAATATTTGGTTTAGATGATCGATATTAGATGACGCTATCTACATTAGATTGGTTAATAGTCGGGTTATATTTTATTTTGTCTTTGACTATTGGAATTTGGTCATCGAAAAAGGCTGGCAAAGATACAAAGTCCTTTTTTCTTGCTGGTAGAAATATGCCATGGTGGCTATTAGGTATTAGTATGGTTGCGACCACATTTTCTACCGATACACCAAATCTGGTTACTGACTTAGTAAGGCAAAATGGAGTCTCTGGTAATTGGAGTTGGTGGGCTTTTTTGCTGACAGGAATGTTAACTGTTTTTGTTTATGCTAAATTATGGCATCGATCAGGAGTTTTAACCGATATTGAATTTTATGAGCTTAGATATAGTGGTAAGGCAGCAGCATTTTTAAGAGGATTCCGCGCATTATACTTGGGATTGGTTTTTAATGTTCTAGTGATGGGAACTGTAAGTTTGGCAGCGGTAAAGTTTGGAGAAATTGTTCTTGGATGGCCCGGGTGGATGACTCTTTCAATTGCATGCTCAATCACATTGGCTTATTCAACCCTGGGTGGTCTTAAAGCTGTAATTATGACAGATTTTATTCAATTTATTCTAGCAATGGTAGGATCTATTTGGGCCATGTTTTTTATTTTAGGATTACCTCAAGTGGGAGGTTTATCTCAATTAATTTCACATTCAAATGTTATAGATAAACTTTCAATTTTCCCAAATTTATCAGATCCAAATGTCTGGATTCCTGTAATGTTGGTTCCACTAGCAGTTCAATGGTGGGCAAGTTATTATCCAGGAGCTGAGCCTGGAGGAGGGGGATATATTGCCCAAAGAATGTTTTCTGCTAAAGATGAAGAAAATGCAGTAGCTGCAACTTTTTTATTTAATATTGCACATTATGCGCTACGTCCTTGGCCCTGGATACTCATTGCATTATCCTCATTAGTAATTTTCCCAGAATTAAGTGATATACAGAAAGCATTTCCTAACTTGCCTGCTGATAAATTGGGACATGATGTAGCTTATCCTGCTATGTTAAGTTTGTTGCCATCGGGTCTTTTAGGGCTTGTGGCTGCGTCGCTAATAGCAGCATTTATGAGTACAATGTCAACTCAATTAAATTTGGGTGCGAGTTACCTAGTTAATGATTTCTATCACCGATTTATTAAACCAAATGCATCTGGAAAAGATCTCGTTAGAGTTGGTAGACTATTCACAGTTTTATCAATTATTCTTGGCGCTGGATTGGGATTATTATTAACGAGCGCTGGGCAAGCATTTACTTTATTGCTTATGATAGGTGCAGGAACAGGTCTAATCTATATTTTACGTTGGTTTTGGTGGCGGATTAATGCCTATACTGAAATTGTTGCTATGATAAGTTCACTCGTCATAGCTGCTTATTTCAATTTCGGAGATTCATCTCTAGAAGAATGGGAAAAAATTGTTTTTGGTGCAATCCTTACTACTTTAGTTTGGATTGTAGCTACTTTTGTTACTCCACCAGATGATGAAAAAACACTGCAAAATTTTGTAAATAAAATTAATCCTGGTGGACCCGGTTGGTCAAAATATTCAACACCAACAACAGAGCCTTGGATATTACCAAAAGGTATATTACTAATGATTTTAGGATGTATAGTAGTTTACAGTATTCTTATTGGCGTTGGTCAACTAATTTATGGTAACTCGATGGGGTATATGCTTATTGCCCTATCAATTACTTCTGCATTTGGATTAAAACAACTTTGGAAATAAGCACGCCTGGTAGAATTTGTTTATTTGGTGAGCATCAAGACTATCTTGGCTTGCCAATAATAGCTATGGCAATTTCACTTCGCAGTTATATTAAAGGGGACAAAGCCACAAATAAGCAGGTTACGATTCGTAAACCTGACCTAGATCATACTGAGTCATTTTTTTTAGATGATTTAGAATACGATAATCCAAGAGATTATTTTAAAAGTGGAATCAAAGTTTGTATGAATGAAGGTTTAAGCTTCTCCCATGGATTTAACTGTGAAGTATCAAGTAAAATACCTATACAGTCAGGTACTAGTAGTTCATCTGCTATAATGGTGAGTTGGATCCATTTTTTATGTAAAATGGCTGATCAACCTGCAGAATGGGATTTAAATAAAATAGCAGAAATTGCCTATAAGGCAGAAACATTGGAATTTGACGAACCAGGTGGGATGATGGATCAGTATACAACATCCATAGGTGGTTTTATTCACCTTGAATCTCAACCAAACATTAAGGTAGAGAAAATAAATGCAAAACTAGGAACATTTATACTTGGTGATTCATTAGAGCCAAAAGATACGATGCGTATTTTATCCCGTTGCAAAGATTCTAGATTAGAAATAATAAAGAAGTTAGAGTTTCGAAACCCTGGAATTGATTTTAATTCATGTGACGCGAATCATGATTTGACTAACTTAGACAAAGATGAAAAAGAATTGTATTTTGGTACAATAAAAAACAAAGAAATTCTTAATGAAGCCCTTTTGGAGTTAAATAAGGATATGATTGATCATAAGATAATTGGGAAATTGCTAAATGATCATCATTCAGTTTTACGAGATATACTACAGATTAGTACTGAAAAAATAGAAGGCATGTTGGAAGCGGCATTAAATGCAGGAGCTTTTGGTGGAAAGATTAATGGTTCAGGAGGGGGAGGCTGTATGTTTGTCTATGCTCCTGAAAATCCAGAAAGAGTAGCAGCGGCTATTGATAATGCTGGGGGAAAATCATATTTAATTCAATCGGACCTAGGCACAAAAATTGAAAAATAATTTTCATGAAAGGATCTTAAGAAAGTGAAAAATCTATCGCTTTTAGTTATGGCAGCAGGGATGGGTTCAAGATATGGCGGATTAAAACAACTTGATCAAGTAGGCCCCAATGGTGAAACCATTATTGATTATTCTGTATATGATGCCATAAAAGCTGGTTTCACCAAAGTTGTTTTTATTATTAGAAAAGATTTTGAAGATCAATTTAAATCTCAAATAACAGAGAAATATTCTGAAAAAATTGATGTAGCATTTGCTTTTCAAAATCTTGATGATTTACCAGATAATTTTATATGTCCAGATGGTAGAGAAAAACCTTGGGGAACAGGGCATGCTATTTTATCAGCGAAAGAATTAATCCATGAACCATTTGTTGTAATTAATGGAGATGATTTTTATGGACAAGAATCTTTTAATGTAATTGCAGATTACTATAATAATGGAGGAAATCAAATTAGTATGGTCGCATTTAGATTGGACAAAACTCTCTCATCTCATGGTGCAGTTACAAGAGGGGTCTGTAGTATAAAAAGTGAAAAACTAAGTTCGGTTATTGAAACTGAAAATATTGAAAAAAAAGAAAATAAAATTTTATCAAATAGAGATATTTCATTAAATGGAAGTGAACCTGTTTCAATGAATATGTGGGGCTTTATACCATCACTATTCAATTATTTATCTGAAGGATTTATTGAATTTCTTAATGCTGAAGGTAATGAATTGAAAAGTGAATATTTGATTCCATCAGTTATCAATAAACTTATTCAAACTAATTTAGAAGAAGTGCATGTTCTTAAAAGTAATTCATCTTGGTTTGGAGTCACATACAGGGAAGATCAACCACTTGTTAAAAGAAAAATTAATGAATTAATTAATTCTGGAATTTACCCAAGTCATCTATTTGAATAAGTCATTTCAAATAGCAACCATTATTCCAACATTTAATCGTAAACATACATTGCAAAGAGCAATTGATTCTGTTTATGATCAGAAATATATTTCAAACGAAATAATTATTGTAGATGATGGCTCTACTGATGGTACTGATGAATGGATCAAAAAAAAATATCCCCAAATAATTTTTTTGTCTCAATCAAATTCAGGAGTGAGTTCAGCGAGAAATCTTGGGATTAAAGCAGCAAGATCTGAATGGATTGCACTATTGGATTCTGATGATGAATGGTTGCCAGAAAAGCTTCAAAAGCAGGTAAAATCCATAGAGTCTAATCCTGAGTATTTATGTTGTCATACAAATGAGATTTGGATAAGAAATGGCGTTCAGGTCAATCAAATGAAAAAACATCAGAAATATGGTGGAAATATATTTTTTAAATCTTTGGATATGTGTCGTATATCTCCCTCTTCTATTTTATTTCACAAATCAATTCTAGATCAAACAGGGTATTTTGATGAAAGTTTCACTATTTGTGAGGATTATGATCTATGGCTTAGAATTTCAGCGAAGTATCCAATATTATATTTAGATACCCCTTTAATAAAGAAATATGGTGGACATGAAGACCAATTATCTAAAGTTTCAGATGGAATTGAAAAATATCGTATAGATGTATTAGAAAAATTAATTAATAATAATTTTTCTAATAAACACCTTATCGGGATACGCTCCATGTTAAAAAAGAAATGGAAGATATATTCTGAAGGTGCAAAGAAAAGAGGGAAAATAGATGAATATAATTTTGCTATAAAAAGGATTGATGAATTATCATCCGAAGCATGATTATATTAAGGTAGTTATATATCTGATTTTCATCAGAGAATCAAATTTTTATTTAGGAGGAAATCATGGTTTTTATTAAACGTAACATTATTCTATTATTTGTTTTTTCTTTAGTTATTGCTCAGACAGATCGTAAAGGTATATCACCGGGATCTGACCGTTCTGAAGGCGAAGGTCCATTTAATCGGTTAATTATTCGAGGAGCAACCGTTATTGATGGTGCGGGTGGACCACCTAGGGGGCCAGTAGACATTGTTATTGAAAATAATAAAATAGCATCTATTTCAGGTATTGGTTATCCAGGTGTACCAATAAATGAAAAGCGGAGACCAAAGGAAGGTGATTACGAGATTGATGCACATGGATCTTATGTTTTACCAGGCTTTAATGATATGCATGTCCATGCTGGCAGTGTTCAAAAGGCGCCAGTAACTGACTATGTCTATAAACTTTGGCTAGCTCATGGAGTAACTACTGTTCGAGGTGTTGGCCTTGGTTCAATGGAGTTTAGTTTAAGTGAAAAAGAACGTTCTGCAAAAAATGAAATTACGGCACCAAGGATATGGGCATATCAACGCCCTGGCCAAGGTAAAGATTGGAAGGGTGGCCCAATTCGAGATGCTGCAAATGCTCGTAAATGGGTCAAATATGCTGCAAAAAAAGGTATTGACGGTCTAAAGTTAGGTGCATACGACCCAGAAATAATGGCTGCTTTAATTGATGAAGCTAAAAAACAAAATTTAGGTACTACTGCTCATTTAGCTCAAACAGGTGTAGCACGTATGAATGTTATTGATGCAGCACGCCTTGGTCTAGGTACTCAAACTCATTTTTATGGATTATTCGAATCCATGTATGAGGAAAATGATATTCAACCTTGGCCGATGGATATGAACTATAGTGATGAACAACATCGCTTTGGTCAAGTTGCTCGACAATGGAAATTGGTAAAGCCTAACGGAGAAAAATGGGAATCTCTAAAAAAAGAATTAATCGAACTTGACTTCACCTTGGACCCTACGATGACTATTTATGCTGCAGGCCGTAATGTTATGTTTGCAAAAAATTCTGATTGGCATGATACGTATACTTTACCATCTCAATGGGATTTTTATACCCCAAGTCGAGAAGCTCATGGATCATATTGGTTTGACTGGACAACGCACGATGAAGTTGCCTGGAAGAAGTTCTATCAAGTATGGATGCAATTTTTAAATGAATACAAAAACGCTGGTGGTAGAGTTACAACAGGATCTGACTCGGGATTTATATATAAACTATATGGATTTGGCTATATAGAAGAATTAGAACTTTTACAGGAAGCAGGGTTTCATCCTTTGGAGGTTATTCGAGCTGCTACTTTACATGGCGCTGAAACCTTACATAAACCATTAGGAACAAAACCAGATTTTGGAATTGTTGCACCTGGATATTTAGCCGATTTAGTTATTGTAGATGAAAATCCATTAGCTAATCTTAAGGTATTGTATGGTACTGGTGCGATTAAAATCAATGATGATAATGAAGTCGTAAGAGTAGGTGGAATAAAATATACGATCAAAGATGGAATAGTTTATGATGCTAAGCAACTTTTAAAAGACGTTGAAAATATGGTGAAAAAAGCAAAACGCCGCGATGGGGAATTGGAAAAATACTAAGGTATAAAAAATGAAAAAAATATTTCTTACTCTAGTAAGCCTTTCCTTCCTGATTGCGCAAGCTCCAGATCGGATTAATAAGAAAATTGATAAAATGGCTGATCGTTTGGAAAAAAAAGTCATTAATTGGCGGAGAGATTTTCATCAAAATCCAGAACTATCAAATAGAGAATTCAAAACAGCAGAGAAGGTAGCAAAACATTTAAAAAGTCTTGGGATAGAAGTGGAAACGGGCATAGCGCATACAGGAGTTGTCGGTATATTAAAAGGTGGAAAGCCTGGCAAAGTTGTCGCGCTAAGAGCTGATATGGATGCTCTTCCTGTAAAGGAAAAAGTAAATCTACCATTTGCATCTAAAGCAAAAGGAATTTATCAAGGCAATGAAGTGGATGTTATGCATGCCTGTGGGCATGATAATCATATTGCTGGAATGATGGGAGCAGCTGAAATTCTTGCTGGTATTCGTAAAGATCTTCCAGGTACTGTAAAGTTTATTTTTCAACCTGCTGAAGAGGGAGCACCTTTAGGTGAAGAGGGTGGAGCAACACTTATGGTTAAAGAAGGCGTTATGGATAAACCCAAAGTCGATGCGATTTTTGGTTTGCACGCATGGCCAGGGTTAATTGGTACAGCTCAGTATCGGTCTGGACCAACAATGGCTGCTGCTGAAAGAATGAGGATAACCGTAACTGGCGT
>ENA-UPTF01001354-UPTF01001354.1-marine-metagenome-genome-assembly--contig:-NODE-1354-length-15445-cov-3.676536_pt1 | contig 15445 bp, 15 predicted proteins | sample MGYA00238166_ERZ767019 | MGnify/ENA primary metagenome ERZ767019 (study PRJEB28930, sample SAMN06266391) | marine metagenome | isolation source: Sea water from 250 m depth | place: Atlantic Ocean...
GGTATTATCCAAGTTGGCCTTCGTAAAGTCGCATCCTACAAGGTCGGCGGCAATGAGTTCAGAATTAGTGAGATTGGCCCCAGACAAATTTGCATTTGCCAGAAATACCCCGGTTAAGTTTACTTCTGTTAAATTGGCATTTGTAAAACTTGTGTAGGTTAAGTTGGCTCCTTCAATATTGGATTCCTTAAGGTTTGCATTGTTAAAGTTTGCCGAGGTGCAATTTGCCTCGACTAGGTTTGCCTGGGTTAAAATAGCATTGGAAAAGTTGGTTTTTTTAGCTCTGCAGCGGTAGAGAACGGTACGGTGAAGCCGCGCATTTAAAAAGCTTGCGCCACTTAAATCTGCTCCGCAAAGGTCTGCCTCAGATAAATCAGAATTCTCAAGGCAAGCGTCAATTAAAACCCCATTACTGAGATCGGCCTCCTGAAGTTCAGCGTTTCTTAGATCTACGCTTTGGAGACTTTTCTTTGATGATTCAGCTTTTTGTTTGTCAAAACTCATATAAAAGAGTACCTGGTTTATAACAAACAACAGGCTAAATCCAGTTTGACGTTTCGTCAAGAGGCAGTTTTAATATTATTAAGTGTACCCCTACCTGTCGGCATGATAGGCTTTGGCTTTATAAAATTTTGAGGGTTCGATGAGGTTATTTGATATTAAGAAAAATTCAATCTGGCTTGTTTTATTGCTAGTGTTGCTAGGGGTGACTGCAAACCCAGTTTTTTCTGAAACGGAAAAGGAAAGAGATATTAAAAAATTGCTGGAAGTTTCTGGGATTTTGAGACAATTGAGTTATATGGAGGATACATTAATGAATTCTGTCTCGATGATGATTTCAGGCTCTTTTCCAAAAGTTCCAGATGAGTTTTGGACCGAGTTTAATCAATTGATTGGTAAAAAAGAGATGGACGAACTGATTGCTCGGGTCATCCCGGTATATGAAAAACATATGTCTCATGAAACTGTGAAAAAGCTAATTATAATGTTTGAGACGCCCTTTTGGGAAGAGTGGAAAAAAAAGATGCCTCTAATCAGTCGTGAAGCGGGAGTGGTCGGTAGTCAATGGGGTAAGGAAATATCTCAATCGCCAGCTTTTAATAAAAAGCTAGAAGGACTTATTAAAAAGTATGAACTGGAAAAGATAAACAAGAAAAAATAAAAAGGAGGTAGATAGATTAATCTATCAACACTTCTTAAAAAGGTATTTAAATTGCTTTCTACGTTTCTAGACTTGCGAGTTCAGGTTCCATAGTTGTATTTAACGTCACCTAATATTCTATTATTTCCTTATCCCTTAATATTTTTAAGTCAGATTTTGTAGGACAAATACTTATAGATAGTAAGGTTTAATTGCTAACATAAAAACATCTTAGCGCCTATATCGAGGCTGGTACCAATATCGATAGAATTGGTCCAAAGTTTTGCTAGCTTCTGAACGCTAAGGTGATACGTTGATCCGTCCTGTAAAAATAAAAATTTTTGTCTTTTTAGTTTTTTCCCTCTTTCTTTTTTCAATTTCTGAAGCTGTCCCAAGTTCGATAATTCTCAATCCGACGCTGAAAAACCCAAGGCAACTAAATGTTTACCAAAATGCATATGTTGAAATCAGCAATTCATTTAGCTCTATTTTATACAACATAACAGTCAGCGAATCTCTATCTCAAAAAAGAGTTTTATCTATAAGGGATTTTCAATCAGGGCAGTCTTTTTCAATGTCTTTCTCAAAAGCCGGAGAATACGAAATCTGTTATTCCAGTAAAAAAGATGTAAACGTTTTGAGGACGTGTTTGCAGGTAGATGTTTTACAAGCAAAACTGATCTGATTCCGCATTTACATTCAGAAAGTATATTCTTCCAAACCTTTTAGCTAGTAAGTATTTCCTCTTATTTGATAACTTGCCAAAGTGAGTCCACAAAATACCGTTTTGAATCGTAAAAGTTTTCAGTAATTTTGAACCCCGATTCACAGGCTAGATTTTCTATATCTTCAATTGAATATTTAAAAGATTGTTCGGTTTGCAAGGTTTCCCATTCCGCGAATTCAATATTTGTATTTAAAGAGTTGATTTGTATAGTTTGTTTACAGGTACTGTAAAGAAAACTTTCCACTGCTCTAGACTGCGGATTGAAATGTGCTTGCTGGACAAATAAATTTTTATTGAAGTTTGCCTGAAGACATTCGTTGATCCTATCCAAAAGATGCAAATTGAATTTCTCAAATAATTCGTTATTGTAGGCTTGGTTAAGTAATTTTGGATTTTTCATAAGATCAAAACCAATTAGCAAGTAATCTTCTTTTTGTAATAATTGATGTAATCTTTTTAGAAAAGATTTGGCATCAGGGATGTCCATATTGTTGAGAGTTACTCCCAAAAATAGGACCATTTTCCTTAGTTTATTATTCTCTGTTATCGAGGCAAGACCTTCAAAATAATCAGCAACTAGGCCTGTAATATTTAATGAAGAGCTTTCGAAGTTTTGATTTAGTATTTTGACAAGATTGTCAATGGCACCTTTAGATATATCTATGGGTGTGTATTGAAGTTTAACTCCCTCTTCAATCAGCTGTCTAATTAGAGCCATTGTCTTTTTACCATCGCCCGAGCCTAATTCGATCAATTGGGTGGGAGTGCTAGAAAATAACTTTGAAAGAGTCGATTTATGTGTGTTGAATATTTCAAGCTCACAACGCGCTGGGTAATAATTTTCGAGTTTTGTGATTTGAGTAAAAATTTCACTTCCTTTTGAATCATAGATCAGCCATGAAGGAAGTTTCTTTTTTTTAAGTGAGAGCCCTTTTAGAACCGTATCAGCAAAAATATTTTTTTTCATTGTTACCTAGTTCTTTTGTGATTATTGTAAAAATTTTGATTCAGGTACGATTTTTGACCAGCAATACTTTGTTTGTTATATTAGATATATATTATTAGCTAATCATTCATAAATTTAGCATATCCTGCTTCGCTATTATTAATTGAGCAATGAATAAAGTCACTTATATTAAAACAGATAACCTTAATACAGATCTAGATTATAAAAAAGCTTTGGAAGAATTTGTATCACTTGTCAATTGCGATGATTTGGATGCTAGAATTTTGGCAAATCCTCGTGTTGCTGATTTTTTCAACGAAAAAATTGATCTCGCCTTGGAAGAAGCATTTTTGGGAAATGATGGAGACGATTTTGCACATCTTTTTATTCAAAGATGTTTGTACCATATCAACAGATTAAAGCTTTTTTGGTACGACGACCTAAAAAATTACTCGAATGAACAGTCAAGGTTTCTTTTTGATATTCGATCCAGAATTGAAAAAAGATGGTCTGTGTGGGAAGAAAATCAAATTTTAACTGAAAGGTTAAATGCGGTTGATGTAACTCAAGCTCTTTATGAAAGGGCAGAAGCAGATTTAAATCCTAAACTGTCTGAAGAGGGGCGTTATATCCGGGATGAGATTTCAGAAGCTGGCTACTCTCAGCTTCTCGCAATTGCTTCGCTTGATGGGTTGGTGGAGGCAAGTCAACTGTCCCGGGTTTTAGGTGGAGCCGGTTCGGAGGTGCAACTCATGTTGACACGAATCTTGTGGGAAGAATATGGGGGGGGGAAATTAGAACGAAAACATTCTTCCCATTTTGCTGCCATGCTAAATGAGTTAGGGTTGGACTCTAGGCCCGAGGCTTATTTAGATATGGTTCCTTGGGAGGTCTTAGCGAATATCAATCATTCCTTCTTGTTGTCAGAACAAAAAAGAAAATTTTTAAGATATGTTGGGGGACTGATGTTCATCGAGATTTCTGTTCCCGCTTCATTCAAGAATAATAAATTGGCCGGAGAGAGGCTGGGGCTTAGTCATGATGCTATCAGCTATTGGGATGTACATATAAAGGAAGATATCCGACACGGACAATGGATGTTGAACGATGTTGCGCTTCCATTAATTGAAAAGTATCAAGAGAATGCATGGGAAATTGTAATGGGTTATGATCAGCAAAAGTTTTTGTCTGCCAGAGCTGCAGGTTCCATTGTTGCCTATATCCGAAAACATGAAAATGAATCTGTAGTTTTTCCGGAAAAATTTGGATCTTTTTTATAAATTCCTTCCTATATTTACATCTGTAGCAAAAAATCATCATCCAATTCTTCTTCCAGATAATCTGGAAGTTGGGTGTTAGAATCAGTTTGTGACATATCCAGTTGATTTGTATTTAGCCCTGTTGCCCCCTTCAGTAGAGCTCCTTTTAGGTTGGTTTGATTGAATATCGTTCCTTCGTTAAATTGGGCCTTTTCCAGCTTGGCATTTTCGAGATTAGCAAACTGGAGATTCGATTCTAATAAACCTGCTCCAGAAAGATTTGCCCCTTTCAAGTTCGCACTTTGGAAATTTGTTTCCAGAAGCTTGGCTTTATTCATATCTGCTTTTTCAAGTATGGCTCCAGATAGATTGGAGTACTGGAGTTTAGCTTCTTTCAAATCTACATTACTTAAGTTAATTTTCTGAAGCTGTAATCCGCGGATATCTACTTTAGAAAGATCAGGGGTCGTTTCAGGGTTTTGCTCACGCCATTGGTTCCAGGCATTAACTCCCTCTTTAATTTTAAGCAAGTGCTCGTCATTTGACATATTAATTTCCGGTAAATTAAAAAATTCTATTTGAGGGCTGACTTAATCCATGAAAAACTCCATGTAGACCATCCAACCAATCACTGAGAGGATAAGTATAGTATATCCCGTGTGGACCCAGATTGTAAAAATCAAGGGTTCCTTACGCTTTTTCTGCGGTTTTTCTTCCTCCATTTATTTTCCTTTCAGGCAGTAATAATATGGATAAGTATTGATGATCGCAAACAAAATAAAGTTTTTCAAATAACATGGGAGGATTAAAAAATTTTTTGAAATTTTATAACATGTTTGGTTTTAATTCTCATTCGTTTGTCCTATTTTGGGGATTACGATAAAGATAGCTTAACGCTATATTTACTGGTGAATACATAATATTTCAGAATTTATTTCTTCTAGTTATATCCCCCCCATCCTTTCATCTTCATTATTAAAATTAGGGAAAATATGCCTGACCAACCTGAAATAAGGCAAATTGCGCTAGTTTACGGCAAAAAAGGACTTTTTAATGGCAAAAAATTAATATTCTAACCTAATATCTTCCAAAAATTAATTTGGCATGAGCTTTGCTTAATTAGGTTTAACAGCAAAAAGCGTCAAAATTTAATGGTGAGATTTATGAAGAATATAAGCTTAGATAAGTATCTAATCCAAATATTCAGGGAAACGGCAGAAAAAAGTGGGTGGAATATTTATCGAAAGGGTAGGAAATGGATCCCTTCAGTGAAAAGACGAAAACTAGCTAAAAGTTAAATTATTTCAATTAAAACTTGAGGAATCAAAATGAATGAGCCAAGTACTGTAGCTAATTTAGAGAAACTGTCTATTTCGCCAGAAACATTGAGAAAAGAAGACTGGTTAGATTGTCTTGCAGAAGGGATTGATGAGTTACCCGTAACAGAACGTTTGATAATTTCTATGTTTTATTATGAAGGCTTGACGATTAAAGAAATAGCTCTGGTTCTTGAAATGTCTGAGTCAGAAGTTTCTAGAATCCATTACGACACAGTTTTGGAGCTATTAAAAATATAACCTAAGGAATAATATTGAATGAAGTTTTATTGAGTAGGTTTTCCACTATTATTTATGTTATTTCTATGCTTTATAGAGAAATTGAATTCCCTGCGCCCAATTTGTCTCCTTCCTTTGGCACAGCCTTTCCACCAAGTATTTTAAATATCAAATAAACCATACAGGTTAAAATAATTGAATGTATAACTATATTGATTATTTTAAACAGAATCCTTTTTAAAATTCTTTGTTTGCAGTATAAATATATCTTATAAGAATCAGTAACACATGAGTAATGTAGGTTTATTGGAATTGTGTCAATGAATGGATCAAACAAAAAACCGTGGGACGGCATCGGTGTGGAAGTTAACGGTAGTCTATCAAGTCGTGAAATGCTTTATAAGGCTAAGCTCGATTGGGAAGTTTCTAAAATTCCTTCGCAAAGACCAAAGTCACATTCTAATCAGGAAACCTTTCGTTTTTATAAAGCTTACTTTGATTCTGGGAATGCAGAAATTGACACCGTTGGCAGCCTCGATGGTGCGCGAATAATATGGGCTCTCGCCAGGTTAAACGAAAAAATTACTTTACCTGGAGATGATGAGCTTCAAGGGTATATTCTTTTGGCTTCTCGCCATGAGGATAGAGAAAAAATCGAAATACAATTTTTGACCGTACGTTCTGCTTGTAACAGTATGTTGAAGATATCTTCGAAGGCACGACCAACGGTTAAAAACTCTTTCCGAAGAGTATTTAAATCGACCCTTCCTTTTCTGTCTGAGTCGGCGCAAAGATTTGATGAGGAAATGACGGAAAAAGCAAATACTACAATTGAAATGGGTCGTACTGCGATATCAAACTTTGCCAAAACAGCGGAAAACTTGGTGGATAAAAATGTAAATGAAAAGATTGCCGAAAAATATATGACAGAAGTTTTTAAACCGGATCCTTTAAAAAATGAAGGCAAAGCAGCAGAAGAGCAGGCTAAAAAAAACGCAAAATCTGCACTGGATGCTTTCGGATCTGCGCCAGGGCAGAATTTGAAGTCGACACAAATGACAGCATGGGGGCTTTTGACTGCGGTGACATATACAGCAGACCGTTTAGGAAAGACTCCAGATTCGCGTTTAAGACAATCTTGGTTCGGGCCTAATGCAAAAATTAAGAAACGTGCATTAGAGTTGGCGCTAAAATTGGATTAATAAATTACCATGATGGTTTCACACCACAATTAAAATTCTTTGCTAATAGAGTTACTCAGAGCTCAGTTGCCAGAAAAACGAGCCGATCACAGGACTTTCCACTACAATTTTGTCGCCTGACTGAAGGGTGGCTACGCCTGCAGGAGTACCTGTGAAAATTATATCACCAGGCTTTAAGGTCCACCAACTGCTAATAATTTGAATTAGATTTGAGATGGGGAAAATCATTTGTCCTGTATTGCCTGTTTGTCTTAGATGGCCATTGACAAAGCATGAGAAGTTAAGGTTTGCCAAATCAAATTTTTCTGGATGATAATTTTTAAAGACACCTAACGGCGCACTTTGCTCAAAGGACTTGGAACGCTCCCAAGGCAATCCAGCAGCTTTTAATTTTCTTTGAACATCACGCAGCGTTAAGTCTAAGCCTAGTGTTATCCCGGAAATATATGATAAAACCTCGGATTCATGAATATTCTTTCCCTCTTTTCCAATCAACAAAACTACTTCGACCTCGTGTTGCAATTCATTTCCATAAGGCGGATGGTTTAGTGTTACACCCGGAGCTACAATGTTGCAAACAGGTTTCATAAATACCACAGGTTCGTTTGGGATTTGTCTATCGCCTAATTCCTTAATGTGTTCGTCATAGTTTTTGCCGATACAAAAGATTCGATTAGGAGTAAAAGGTAAATTGTGGGAAGTAATATTCAATATTCTAGTCTAGGGTGCGGGGTTATGAAGTTTTTCTCTTCTGTTCGTCAGATGGCCTTTAATTATTCCCAGTACGAAAGGATCCATACAAACACTATATATAAAAGGCTAAATTTTCGCATCCATATAAGTAAATCTCGGGAATAGGGGGGCTAAATGAGCTGCTGCTTGAATTACTTGTCTCATTCGGTTAATCTCCATATTTCCAATAATATTAGGACTTGATTTAATGATTCAAACCACTTTGATAGGGCATGCCTGCCTGTACATACAGTCGAAAAAAACAAATATTCTCACTGACCCTGTTTGGTTCGATTATCTTTGGGAAGAGATCAATGTGCTATGTCCCAGTACCATTTTGCAAAAGGATAAAGTTCCACCTGTAGATGTTCTTAATATTTCACATAGACACCAAGATCATTTTGATGTTCGTACATTGGCCTATCTCGTCCAAAACGAAACTATTATTACTCCAGAAACTATTATCCTTGCTCCTAAAGATGACCTTCTACTCAGTATTCTCGATGAACTCGAATTTAAAAATATAAAAGTGGTTGCAGATTTTGAACCTGTTCAAGTTAAAGATGTGACATTGATTCCAACTCCCTCACGCAACCAATTGAGTACCGCAGAAGATGAATTCCCGGAGCATGGACTACTGGTGAATGATGGGGAGGTTACGCTATGGAACCAAGTCGACTCCCAGGTGAACCCCGAAATCATCCAACAAATTATAGAGAAGTGCGGACATATTGATTTCTTGCATTCTCGGTTTGTCCCGCTGTTAGAAGGAAACTTTGCTTATAACAAGCCTCTTGCTCTTCCCTTTGATGAATATTGTACCTATCTAAATGTAGTGAGGGCGCTCTCACCTCGGATGGTTGTCCCCGGTTCTGCAGCATTTCGCTATAGAGATGAATTAACTTTCTTAAATCAATATTCATTTCCGACCACTCAAGAACAATTTCTGCGGGACCTGGCAGTTTTTTGCCCAGAAGTACCAAGTTCCACCTATTTCCCAGGGGATGTTGCCCATATATCAAAAGATGGGACTCATATAGAGAAACAGGCCTCTAATTTTGTCCGAGTTCTGGAGGATGATAGTCATAAAATATTTTTTAAACCAGGCGCGCACGTTCCTTCAATAAAGACACAAACAATCGATCCTACTCAATATAAAAAAGAAATGGATGTTGTGGAAGATTTTATTGAAAACTGTTTGCTTGAGCGGATACTAAAAAGTGAACTATTGGGAGGTTGGAAGCATTGGCAGATTGTTTACCAACTTGAAGTGTTCGGCCAAGAAGGCTCGCAAATTTGGACAATCGATTTTGCCGAGGTGGGTAACCCAAAAATACAAAAAGGCGACATTGGAAAAATTAATCTTTATGAGGGAATTTCATCCTCAGAATTATGTGCCTTGATAGAAGGAAACACTTCATGGGATTATGTGACTCTGTGTGGCAACTACCGAACTTTTAATAATATTTATCGAATTACAGAAGGTGGATTCGAACTTCCTCCCGAAGACAAGTCAAACTATGCCTTAGAACCTTTAATGGATTTATTCCCCTGGGATAAAGATATGGACAAACGAAAATTTATGCGGGATGTGCACCGTTGGAAGGGAAAGAGTATTTAAAGTTATTTTACGATTAAGACACATTTGTAAGTTTTATTCTTTGCCAATTAAACTTCTAATATATCCGTTTATCTTTTGAGGGAAAGAAAACAAAGAAACTGGTGTTTATACTGCGTTTTCTTTGCAGTGGAAATCGGTTTCAGAAATCCAATCGATCTTTAGATAGTGGGGAACTTTGGTTTCGCGGTCGATCTTCGCGGATTGTATTTGGACAGCGGTTAGGTTGAGGGAATAACGCAATACAGCTTTACTGAGATTAGCCCATTGGAAGTCAGTGTCTTCCAACAACGTTGAAGATAGGTATGCGCCTGTAAGATTGGCTTCAGTAAATAAGGTTTTACGAAGATCGGCTTTAAAAAAGTTTACCTTTTTTAGATTAGATTTTCGCAGATCTGCTCTTCTTAAATCTGCCTCGCTAAAATCGACATCGCGAAGATCACGGTTACTGAAATCAATTTTTCTCAGGGTCGCTTTCTTAAAGGTGCACCCATCTAAATCCGCACCATTAAATTTCGCACCCGAGCAATCGGTTTCACTTAGGTTGGCACCCCGCAAATCCGAGCTGGCGAAAAAGGTTTTAGTGAGGTTCGATCCCTGAAGGTTAGCACCATTGAGTAAGGCCATATAAAAATTAGCTCTTCTTAGGTTGGCATTCTTTAGGTTAACGCCATTGAAATCGACACGATCCAGATCTGGATCGATTTTTGGGTTGTTTTCTCTCCAAATATTCCATCTGGCTACTGAGCTTTTTAGTAAAGTAATTTGTTCTCGGTTCGCCACTTTATTTTAAGTCTATTATTAAGAGTAAAAATTCAACGGACTCACCGCTCACACTATACCTTCAAGTAACGATTTATTACATCTTCCCCTAAATTTTCAATGGTATCGGTAGCAACATCGCGGCCTTTATCCAAAATGCAAAAGCTTTGGGCGACACGTTTTGCAAATGGAAGTTTTTGCTCTACCAGCAATATGGTTAGCCCCTTCTCTTGGTTCAAACGAAGGATGATATCACCTATTTCATGGACAATATTGGGCTGAATCCCTTCTGTTGGTTCATCTAAAATTAGAAGCTTAGGGCTGATGCTCAAGGCACGCCCAATTGCCAACTGTTGTTGTTGACCACCAGAAAGATCTCCACCGCGACGATTGAGCATTTGTTTTAATACAGGAAATATTTCAAAAATATATTCAGGGATTTCACGTAACCCATCATCACGCGCAAGGAGGGCTACGCGAAGGTTTTCCTCGACACTTAATTGCGTGAATATTTCTCTTCCCTGAGGGACATAACCAATTCCTTTACGCGCTCTTAACTCTGCCGGTTTGCCTGCAAGTTCGTTTCCTTCAAAAGAAATAGAACCTGAGCTTACCGGTAAAAGTCCCATAATGGACTTAAGGAGGGTTGTTTTTCCTACACCATTTCTTCCCATCAAGCAGGTGCATGTTCCGGGCAAAACATCCAAGTCAACATCCCAGAGGGTATGGCTTTCGCCATAAAATTGGTTCAAATTTTTAATATTTAACACGGTTAACTTCCTAGATAAACTTCCATGACTTTTGGATCTTCTTGTACATCCTCCATTTTTCCTTCTGCAAGAACACTTCCCTCATGCAAAACAGTCACCCTGTTTGCTATAGAACGAATAAAGTCCATTTCGTGTTCAACAACTACGACGGAATGTTTGCCTGCAAGTGAAGCTAAAAGCTCAGCTGTACGCTCTGTTTCCTGGTGGGTCATTCCTGCGACAGGTTCATCTATTAATAAAAGTTTTGGATCCTGAACAAGTAGCATACCAATTTCTAACCATTGCTTTTGGCCATGCGATAACAAGCCAGCACGAAGATTCATTTGTTCGGTCAATCCAATGGTTTCTAAATCTTTTTCGATTAAATCTTTCTGTTCACCACTCAAGGACTTTGTAAGAGAGGTCCACACATTTTTTTCAGCTTTAAGCGCTAACTCTAGATTTTCAAAAACTGTATGGTTAAGAAAAACCGTTGGTTTTTGAAATTTACGACCTATTCCGGCGTGAGAAATTTCATACTCCGTCATCTTGGATAAGTCATGATTTTGCCCAAAAAAGACGGTTCCTTTATCCGGGCGCGTTTTGCCAGTGATCACATCCATCATGGTAGTTTTACCGGCGCCATTAGGCCCAATAATACAACGTAACTCGCCCTCATCGATGTAGAGATTTAAATCATTAAGAGCTTTGAACCCGTCAAAACTAACTGTCAGACCCTCTATGTAAAGAATACAACCATGCGATGTGTCAACTGAAACATCTTTTATTTGAGCTTCTGGATTAGTCATTTAAAATGACCTCCTTGTTATTTTTTGAAGAAGATCGAGAAAAAATACCAACAAAGCCTTTCGGGAAAAATAGCGTTACAACAATAAATAATCCCCCTAAAAAATAAAGCCAATAATCCGGGGCAGCAACTGTAAACCAGCTCTTAGCCCCGTTGACTAAACCTGCGCCAACGAGAGCGCCACCCAGAGTCCCACGTCCACCTACGGCGACCCAAATAGCCATCTCAATAGAGTTTGAGGGTTGCATTTCACTTGGATTGATAATTCCCACCTGAGGGACGTAAAGTGCTCCGGCTATACCGCATAGAAAAGCCGACAGTGTCCATATTGCCAATTTGTAGTGCAAAGTATTGTATCCAGAAAACATCACACGGCTTTCAGCATCTCGAATAGCAATTAGTACCCTTCCTAATTTCGATTTGACTATGTAACGGGACAGTACATAGCTTAAAAACAGGATAAGAGCAGTGATTATATATATACCCATTTTGGTTGATGGTTCTTGTAGCGAGTACCCTAAAATTCTTTTGAAATCGGTAAGGCCGTTGTTACCCCCAAACCCTGTATTGTTACGAAAAAATAATAGCATTAGGGCGAATGTCATAGCCTGGGTAATGATTGCAAAGTAAACTCCTTTAATTCTTGACCTGAAGGCGAAATAACCAAAAATAAATGCCAATAAACCTGGGATCACCAAGATAACCAATAAAGTAAAAATAAAGTTATCAAACCCGTACCAATACCATGGTAATTCTTTCCAATCAAGGAACACCATAAAATCGGGTAGATCACTTTTATAGACGCCTTCTTTGCCAATACTTCTCATTAAATACATTCCCATGGCATATCCCCCGATGGAGAAAAAAACTCCATGCCCTAAGCTTAGGATGCCGGTATAGCCCCATATTAAGTCAACAGCCAAAGCCACTAATGCGTAGCATAAATATTTGCCTATTAGGGGGAACATATAATTAGGAACATGCCAAGCGGAGTCTTCAGGCAGCCAAATATTTAGCAAGGGAAGAAGGACTACGGCTAGACCTAACAGAAGAAAATTAAATAGCCAGCCTTTAAATGAATGTAATTCTGAAATTGTTTTAATCATTTAGTAACACTCAGTCATCAACCATACGACCTTTCAAGGCAAATAATCCTTGCGGTCGTTTCTGAATCACAATAATTATAAGAACTAAAACCAAAATCTTTCCCAATACTGCGCCTGCTACTGGTTCTAAAAACTTGTTTAAAACCCCTAAACCCATTGCGCCTGCAACGGTACCAGCTATTTTCCCGACGCCGCCTAGTACTACCACCATGAAAGAATCGACAATATACAACTGTCCTAGTTCAGGACCGACATTTCCAACCTGTGATAAGGCGACACCGCCAAGGCCAGCTACACCTGACCCTAGCCCAAAAGTGTACATATCAATCTTACGGGTTGATATTCCTACACATGAAGCCATCCCTCTGTTTTGTGTTACGGCACGTACCTGTAATCCCAATGAGCTTTTTTGTAGTAATGTCCAAACTAAAATAACGACAAAGATAACAAAAATTATGATGGCAATTCGATTAAATGGAAGAACAACACCGTTAAACGCTTGAATTCCACCAGAGAGATAAGAAGGGTTGGCTACCTCAACATTTTGTGCTCCAAAAATAAGTCTGACAGTTTGGATAAGAACTAAACTGATTCCCCAGGTAGCTAGAAGAGTTTCAAGGGGACGTCCATACAGATGTCTGATCACACTTCTTTCCATTATGATACCAACGACTCCACTCACAATGAATGCAGTGGGAATAGCTGCAATAAGATACCAGTCAAATAGATTGGGTAAATAATCACGGAACAGGTTTTGAATAACAAAGGTGGAGTAGGCACCAATCATCAACATCTCTCCGTGAGCCATGTTGATAACACCCATAAGACCAAAGGTTATAGCTAATCCCAAAGCAGCTAGAAGCAATATGCTGCCAAGGCTCATTCCGTAGAATAAATTTGCTATTTGGTCGATGAAGAACTGTCGTCTTTCAATAGAAGAGATAGCTTTTTTTGCGTTATCACGAACTTCAGAATAACTTTCGAGAAACTCACCTTTTTCATTCTTTCTCAGTAAGCTTTCTAAAACATTTTTAAAGTCATTATTTCCAAATTTTTTAATGATTTTAAGTGATTGAAGGCGCTTTTTTTTATCGTCACTCTTGAGCCCTTCTTTGGCTAGGACTAAGAAGAAAACTTCACGGATTTCATCACTAGTTTCCTTGGCTAAAGCTTTTTCAACCAGTTCCACTAAACCGCCCGAAGATTTTTTTAACAATTGCTCTGCTGCAGCTAAACGAATATTGGGGTCACTGGATTGTAATTGTAGTTTTCCTATGGTTGAAGACAAAACTCTTCGAACAGAATTATTAATTCTGGGTTTGCGAAGGTTCAAGGCTTTTAAGTCGACTTGTTTTTCACTCAGCGCGTTGCGACCTTTGTCTCCAGATTCGTTGAGAATAATTAGGACACCGTCATCGCTGATCCTAAGCCGATTACCTTTTAAGGCTTCAAGAGCGGGCAGGGCAGCAGGGTTTCCTTGGTTACCCAGCTCCTTAATTGCTTTTTTTATCTTTGTGCGACTCTTATTTCCTAAATCCTGTAAAGCAAGCTCGAAATCATTTGCTTCCACGATGGAAAATGAAAGCACACTCATCACTAAAAAAACAAAAACCCCGAAAAATTGGGTAAGTGTTTTCCGGCCGATAAGTAAGGTGCCCAATTTACGGGGTTTAAATAAGGAGAAGGTTTCTTTCATTCTTTTACAACAACGAGGAAACAAGAAAATCCCATCAAAGAAGGGATGTAATTACTGATTCTATAAAATTAGTCGGATTAAACTACCATCTCCTCCCTTTTAAAACAACGCGTAAACAAAAAAATCCCATCTTAATGAGGGGACCGAATTACTAATTTAAAAAGTTTTTAGAATTAAACTACTATCTCTCCCAGTTCCCTAAACCCACTTTGTAGGAGGTTACAAATTTAAAGGAGTTGGCAACCTTGTTGGGAACTGGAAGAGAATTTTTTATTAACTAGAACTTAGACTTTTTGCAGTTACCACATACCCATGGATAAGTCCAGTCAGCAACTTTTTCTTTGCTATCTGGGATATGAGGACTCCAAGCTTGCGCACGGATCGGGCCATCCGTTTTCCAGACAACATCAAACTGGCCATTCTCAGTAATTTCTCCAATAACAACTGGTTTATGTAAATGATGGTTTGCTGCATCCATCGTAATTGTATAACCAGAAGGCGATTGAACTGTTTGACCTCCTACTGCCTGACGAACAGCATCAACATTTGTGGTGCCCGCTTGTTCAGCTGCCTGTGCCCACATCTTGATTCCAATATAGGTCGCTTCCATTGGATCGTTGGTAACACGCTTGCTTCCACCAGGAAGCTTATGTTTTTTTACATGCGCGTTCCATTTATTGATGAAAGCTTTGTTTTCAGCAGTTTCCTGAGACATAAAATAATTCCATGCTGCCAGATGTCCTACCAATGGCTTTGCATCAATACCACGCAGTTCTTCTTCCCCAACTGAGAATGCAACTACAGGAATATCTTCTGCTTTGAGACCTTGGTTGCCGAGCTCTTTATAGAAGGGAACATTTGAATCACCGTTGATTGTAGAAACAACTGCGGTAGGTGTTCCAGCCGCAAACTTCTTAATATCGGCAACGATAGTTTGATAATCACTATGACCAAAGGGTGTGTACGTTTCCATGATGTCTTTTTTAGCTACGCCTTTAGACTTGAGGAAATAATTTAAGATTTTATTGGTGGTACGAGGATAAACATAGTCGGTTCCTAACAATACCCACTTTTTAGCTGCGCCACCGTCTTCGCTCATTAGGTACTCCACAGCAGGAATGGCTTGCTGATTTGGAGCAGCAC
>ENA-UPTF01001355-UPTF01001355.1-marine-metagenome-genome-assembly--contig:-NODE-1355-length-15440-cov-3.591746_pt1 | contig 15440 bp, 15 predicted proteins | sample MGYA00238166_ERZ767019 | MGnify/ENA primary metagenome ERZ767019 (study PRJEB28930, sample SAMN06266391) | marine metagenome | isolation source: Sea water from 250 m depth | place: Atlantic Ocean...
GGGATTTCATTAGATGTACTGATTTTCAAGGATTCCATTTTTAAAAACTGTCTGTCTATTGCATTTATACGTGTTTCAGATAAATTTCTCATAGTATTCCCAAGTGTTTGATATTGCCTTAGCAATTTCTGATGTTCATTTTTATATATTGCCCATTGTTTTTGTATAGTATCAAGCATCAGCCTAAATTCTTGGTTTTTTTCAGAAATTGAAACAGTTTCAATAAATTCTCTTATAACACCTAATATAGCTAAAAGGTTCATCGGAGATATAACGATTACTTTCTTGTTATGTGCATATTCTATAATCGAATAGTCATTATCATATATAAACTGTAAAACGTTATCGCTAGGAATAAAAATCAATGCATTATCTAAAGTATTATCTTCAGTATTTATATAGTTTCTTGAGTCTGTTATTTCCTTAATTCTATCTTTGAAATCTCTTAAAAATTCTCTTGTCAATCTGTCTTTTTCAGTTTCTGAAGAGTTCATAAGGTCCTGGAATTTACTAAAAGGAAATTTTACATCCATATGTAATTTTTTATTTTGTGGAAGCATAAATGTAAAATCAGGAATTTCACCACTACTTACAATTTTTTCACTTTTTTTATAATTAACATTTTTTATAAAGCCACCTTGTTTCAATATGTCTTCTGCTAGATATTCACCAAGTTGCCCTCGTATTTGATTGCTTGAAAGTACACCAGTAAGTTTTCCTAATTCTTTTTTACTTTCATGTAAGGCATCTTCAGTATTTTTATGTTGTTTTCCAAGTAATTCTGTGACTGTTTTCAACTGCGTTATATTAATTTTCTGGTCATCTGTTTTCTTATTAACCAAATCTTTCATTTCTTGTATATTTTTATCAATATTTTTAGATGTATTTGATAATTTCAAATCAAAAATATTTTGTTCCTGATCTAATTTGTTTTTTATTATTTCTGAAACATCATTCTTGATAAGATCATTATTAAATATTTGATCTTGCTTAATTGAATCTAATAGATTTATGAAAGATTTTTCAGAATTATTTTGAGAAAACTTAAAAAGTAGAAAAATTATTACAAGAAGAATTATTGTTAAAGAAAAGCCTAATATTAGTAGTAAATCCATTTGATATAAAAAGTATATTTATATACATTATAGACCAAACTAATAATAAGCTAAAAGGTGATTAAAAATGACAAAAACTTATTCTATGAATGCGATGACTTGGAGAGGTGGAAATAATTTTTCATCTGACCAAGTGCAAATACCTGAAGTAATTGATAATACATGCCTTATAGAAATAGACACTGCAGGAATTTGTGGGACAGATATCCATATAACGCAAGGACTATTCCCTTCACCTAAAGATGTTGTTTTGGGTCACGAGTTTTCTGGAAAAGTAGTTGAAGTAGGTAAAGGTGTAGATAAAAACTTGTTAGACCAATCGATTACCGCTCAAACTGTTGGCGGATGTGAAGAATGCGAAAGTTGTAAAAAATGGTCATTCTCCCATTGTGAAATCAATGTAAGAAGAGCTGGTGCATTTAGCCAATACGTATTAGTCGATGAAAAGGGAATTTCTTTAATTCCAGACAATTTATCCATTCAAAATGCTGCACTAACAGAACCAGCTGCATGTAGTTTATCATGTGTTGAAATGTTGACTAAACCTCTACCAAAAAGCACAGCTGTTGTTATAGGAAATGGTTTGTTAGGATTATCAACGATCTATTTTCTAAAAGATATGGGTATAGATAAAATTATATCTTCTGAAATTGCTGAATCAAGAAGAAATCTAGCAAAACTATTTGGATCTGATATTACTATAGATCCGACTAAAACTGATCTAGCTGAAGTAGTAGAAACTGAGACTAATGGTTATGGAGCAGACATTGTTGCAGAAGCTGTTGGGAATCCAAATGTTATTAAAAACTGTTTTGAACTTATAAGGCCAAGAGGACAAATGCTACTAGTTGGGGTTCACCCAAAGGGTTCTTATTTGCCCTTTGATCTCCATGATTTACATTTCAAAGAGATATCTATATTTGGTGCTTTCGGCGCAGGTAATTCTTTTAAAAGAGCACTTAATCATTTACCAAATATGCCATTAGAAAACATTGTTTCTGGTCGATATCCTTTAGAAAGATTACCTGAAGCTATAGAAAAGTCTGCTAATGCTGAAGGAATTAAATTTGTTATTGGACCTAACGATTAATTCTCATTTTAGATATAAAATTAAACCATGAATGATAATAAAGCTAACCATAAAGATCTGTTTAATCTTGATAGAAAAATAGTTTATCTGAATAGTGCATACATGGGACTTTTGCCAAAAGACTCAGTAGCAAAAGGGATAGAGGGTTTAGAATTTAAATCTAAAGCCTGGGAAATTGAATGGAAAGATTTTTACGCTACACCAGAAAGTACTAGAAAATTATTTTCAAACATAATTAATTCTGACACTAATTCTATCTTTTTTGTTCCTTCGGCAAGTTATGGATTTGCTACATTTGCTAAAAACTTCAATCTGACAAGTAGAAAAACGATTCTTTTATTAGAAGAAGAATTTCCTTCTAATGTTTGGGTATGGAAAGATTTAGCACAGAGAGACAATGGTAATATAAAATTTGTGAAAAGACCCGAAAATGACGATTGGACATCTGCTATATTAGAAAACATCAACGATCAAACTGCATTGATTTCAGTTCCTAATTGCCATTGGACTGATGGAGGATTAATTGATTTGTTGAAGTTATCTAATGAATGCAAAAATAAAGATATAGCTTTAACTATAGATGGAACCCAATCAGTGGGTGCAATGCCAGTAGATATACAAAATATCAAGCCAGATTTACTAGTGGTTTCAGGCTACAAATGGTGTTTAGGTCCTTATAGTTTGGGGGCTGCATATATAGATAAAAAATACCATGATGGATCTCCAATAGAACACAACTGGATGGCAAAATACCCTTTACCAGAAGATAATTATGTCCCTAATATGACAAAGTATGAAGATTTTACCATAGAAAATGCAAGGAGATTTGATTTTGGACAAAGAGGAAATTTTCATCTAATGCCAGTATTTGAAGAATCATTAAGTTTAATCAATAGATTATCTCCAGAATATATATATGAATATGTAGGTAAATTAAATGAAGAAATTATTAAAAAAACTTCAGAAATAGGCTTTACACATATTAATGATGAATATAGAGCTAAACATTATTTAGGTTTAAGATTTGAAAATGAAATCCCAGATAAATTTATTGATAAATTAATGACTGAAAATATATATATAAGCTCTAGGGGGAAAAGAGCACTTAGAGTAACTCCACATATTTGGAATGATTATGCTGATGTCGATAAATTTGTAACCGCTTTATCTAAAATCCTTAGGTGAATAATGAGCATGTATATCAAAGAAAAAACTGTACAAGAAATATTAGATGTAAGAACAACAGTAGATCTTTTAGAAGAAGCTATGAAGTCTTTATCTACAGGTAAAGGATTCAATAGCCCCAGAAAACGATTACCTACAAGTTACTCGGGTGGAAATCTACACTTTATGGCTGCATCATGGCCAGAAAAAGGAATAGCTGGACATAAAAGCTATGTTGTAACAAAAGGGATCGCTACTTTTGTAGTAATTCTTTATTCAACTGAAGGTGAAGGATTATTAGCTATCATAGAAGCCAATCTATTAGGTCAAATTAGAACTGGTGCTGCCTCAGGTCTTGCTTCAAAATATTTAGCGAATAATAATTCCAAGAAATTAGCTATTATAGGTTCTGGATTTCAAGCAGAAACTCAACTTGAAGCAATTGTTTCCCAATTAGATTTAGATGAAGTAAGAGTATATTCAAGGACTAAAGATAAAAGAGAAAGTTTTGCAAATAAAATGTCTAATAAACTAGGTATAAATATTAAACCCTATAATTCATCTGAAGAAACTACTAATGGTTGCGATATTATTTCATTAATAACTAATTCAAGTACTCCTGTGATTTCAGATGAGCAAATTACAGAAGGAATACACATAAATGCAGCTGGTGGTAATAGTTGGCTTCGTTCTGAAATATCCTCAAATGCAATAAATAAGTTTGATTTTGTTTCTTGCGATGATCTAGAACAAGCCAAAATAGAGTGCAAGGAACTAATGGAAGCAACAGAAAAAGGGATAATTTCATGGAATAATGTGCATGAAATATCTTCAGTAATTGATGGAAAAATAAAAGGTAGAACAAAATCGGATGATATTACTTTATATGAATCATTAGGTATAGCTATTCAAGATATTGCAGCTGCTAAATATGTTTTTGACCAACTCAATTAATTACATCAAGTATTTATTTCTAATAATTATTTTTTATATAAGATATTAAATTGTTCTGATTCAGGAAGATTTAGAATATTTAGATAAAGTTTTTTGATTCTTTTTCTATCAATTTTTTTAGACTATCCAAATCAGAATTATTATTAATTATTGAATAATTTATTTTATCCTGATTTAATATGTTTTTGACCTGATCTATTTTGAGTTGATTATTAAGTATAATTTCAAAGCTTGTTTCGGATAAATTTCGTTGTTTTTCTACTCTTTTTTTTGATAATTTATAACTAGATTCAATCAGCCAAATAAAATCGAAAAGTTTATGCCACTCAGCTTCGATTATTACGGCACCTTCGAAGGCAATTATATTTGATTTTTTTTCAATCTTATTATTTATAAATTTCTTAACTTCAGGCCATATTATTCTTTGAAGAGCATAAAGATTATCTAAATTTTTAAAAACTAATTCACCTAATTTATTAGTATCTATATGATTATCATCAGATAATACACTAGGAAAAGTTGCTAAAACTTGTTCTTTAATTTTATCGTCAGTGGCATAAAAATCTTTAGCTACATTATCTAAATCATAAGTCTCGATCCCAATATTTTTGAGTATATTTAAGACCGAAGATTTTCCACTTCCTATATTTCCTGTTATTCCTAAAGTAATCATAATAATTTAACTCTGTATTAAATGATACATGTGTAAAAATTTAAATCTAAGTAATATAAAAATATCAACCCCCAGAGGTCTGAGCAACCAGATAAAAGCCCTATTCAATTAGGGCTTTTTAAATTAAGCCTCTATCTTCTAATTTTTCTTTAGTAACAATTTCATGAAATTCAATTTCATATGAGTCTACAATATCCATAAGTTCAGCAGATAAACTTGATTTAATCTTATCTGGGACTTTGGTAAAGTTTATTGCTTCGAGTGATTCCTGTTTCCATTCTGCGCAGACTCCAAATGTTTCCGATGGAGTTGAGAATCCCATTACATATATTGTAGCTTCAGTTCTGCCCTGCTCTTCATATTCATTGCATATTTGATGAAGCATTGAAGCCACTTTCCATATATCTTTTCTTTCGACCTTACATATTCTTCTAACTAAAAACATATATACCTCACTTATCTTAAAGCTATTGACCAATCATCTCTAATTTCTGTTTCTCCATCTCCTGGATTGAACGGATATTTTCCCAATTCTGAGTCGATTAACTCTGTTCCGATACCTATATGTTCCGGAATTTCTATATATCCATCGTTTATTGTGGGATTGTAAGTAACTATATTTTCTCTTGAAGGTCTACCTGGAAGTATAGCTTCATTTACATCCCAATTAATTAAACTTGCTGCTAGATGTATTGTAATTAAATTTGAGATTGGACCTAGAAAATTATGAGGAATAATACGTTGATGGAATGATTCTGCTACAGCTGCTATTTTTTTTATGTTAGTTATTCCTCCAGCTAAACCAACATCAGGTCTTAAAAACAATACGTTAGGAATCATTGCATATTCTCTAAATTCCCAAATGGTATTATTTCTCTCACCAAGAGCTAAAGGTATATTTATTGATTCGCCAATTTCTTTCATTGAAAAAACACTGTCTGGTGCAATGGGATCTTCATAAAAATAGGGTAAAAATTCTTCTATGTTTTGAGCAAAAACTATAGATTCAGAAGGTTGCATATTTCGATGAATTTCAATGCCTAAATCCATATCCATTCCAACCTCTTCTCTAACAGAACCAACAATGTCAGTACATTCCGAGATAAGCTTTCCATAACTTAATTTAGCCCAATTTTTTGGAAAAGGAGTAAATTTAATTGCTCTATATCCATCATCAAAAGCTTTTCTTGCTTGTGATACAAAATCCTCTTTTGTTTCTAATTTTCCATATCCTCCAAGTAGTAACATTGCTTTTATTTTTGTTCTCACTTTTCCTCCAAGTAAATCCCATAATGGTAAGTTTACTTCTTTTGCTCTAATGTCCCAAATAGCCATATCTATGGCGGATAAAACAGCAGTAAGTGCTGGAGATCGAAAACTATATTTCCTGTAAAGTTGATTGAATAGATAATCAGGAGAATATATTGGATTTGATAAGTCTTCACTCAATTGGTCCAATATAGTGGTCATTACATTTCCATAACTCCAAAAGTTACCCTCACCCAATCCAGAAACACCATTTTCATCGGTTAGTCTAATGATCATCCATTTATCAACAATCCAATGTTCTATTTTAGATATTTTCATATATCTCTCCATATAGTAATCCTTATTATTACCGATTATACTTACGAAATGTCAACAGTAATCATAGTAATAGTATTAATATCAACCTTTATTCATGCTCTATGGAATTTTTCTATAAAAAAATCTAAATATCCTTTTGAATTTTTGCAATTGTTAGCTGTTGGAAGTGGATTGATAGCTTTCCCTGTTGGTATTTATTTTTTTATTAGTGAAAAATTTTCTTTCTATGGTACTTTATTAGCCATTGTTTCAGGACTAATTCACGTATTTTATTTCTATGCATTAGGAAAAGCATATGAAAAAGGAGAACTGTCAATTGTGTACCCAATTGCAAGGGGTACAGCGGTTGCATTAGTACCCATTATCGGTATTTTAGTTATTGGAGAGAAAGTAGGATTAACCTCAATTTTTGGTATCATAATTGTCTTTATTGGAATCATAGTCCTTGGTGGGAAATCTTTATTTGTTCTGACTAACAAAAAAAATGAGACTATTCTTGCACTTTTCGTAGGTCTAACAATTACCTTTTACACAATAATAGATAAACTTGCAGTCTCTTTAGTCAATCCAATATTTGTTTTTTCTATCAGTTCATTTATAGGGGGGTTTATACCAATTATCATAATTGACAGAAGAATCAATCATTTTAAACATTTAATTAGATTACACTACAAGTTTATTTTCTTTATTTCAATGTGCAGCACCTTAGCTTATCCAATGATTTTATATGCGTACAAATTGTCATCAGTTTCTTTAGTAGCTCCACTAAGAGAGATAGCTACAGTACATGCTTCTATTCTTGGGATAATTATTTTAAAGGAAATAGTCTCTAAAAACAAAATAATCGGTATTATATTCATAATTTCAGGCGCTTTCTTTATAGCCCTTTAAAAAGAAAAGCCTCTTATAATTTTCTATAGATAAATCAATTCATTCCTAAATGTATTATTATTAACTAAAAATTTATAAATGGAGGTTAACAATGTCTTTTGTAGAAATAGATATACAGGATCAAATCATGATAGTAAAACTTAATCGTCCAGAAAGACTTAATGCCCTTGGAAAAGGAATACGTGAAGGTATGGCGGATGCTTTTAATCAATTTAAAAATGATAAAAACCTAGAAGTATCAATATTAACTGGTGAAGGACGAGGTTTTTGTGCAGGTGAAGACATGAAAGAATCAGTAGAAGCTGGAAGTATAGTAGATACACCTGGGAAAAGTCCGGATTTAGATGATCCTTTTATAAATGGAACTTTAGATAAACCTGTAATTGGTGCTATTAATGGTTATGCGATGGGAGGGGGATTTATGTTAGTAGAACGAACTGATTTAAGAGTAGCTGTAAAAGAAGCTATTTTTGAAATGAGTGAAGCTAAAAGGTGGTTATTAGGAGGTTATAATCATGGACATTATGCTAATATTCCTCATCCAATTTCAACAGAAATGGCACTAGGATTTAGATTCTCAGCTGAAAGATTATATCAACTAGGGTTTATAAATAGACTTGTTGAAAAGGATGAATTGATTCCAACAGCTTTAAGTATGGCGGAACATATACTTGCTTTACCTCCTGCTGCTAGAGTAAACACTTTTTACATGATGAAACATATGGCTCCTAAAGTTGGCAAAAACTTGGAGGAATTGGCAGAAGCTTTGCATGGGCATGGTTATAAAGATGATCGAATGGAATCGAGACGAGCTTTTGCAGAGAAACGAAAGGCAAACTTTAAAGGGTGGAATAAACCAGAAGATAGATATAATATGCCTAAATTAAAATAATTAAATCAATTAAAAATAATGTTAAATTAATTGGAGAAATAACATGGGAAATTCAACAGGACCATTACAAGGAGTAAGAGCAGTGACTTGTTCCACAGCACAAGCTGGCACTGTTCCTTATATGTTTATGGCTGATCTAGGGGCAGAAATTATCAAAATAGAAGTTCCAGGTAAAGGAGACGGAAGCAGAAATGCAGGTGAAATGAAGGATAGAGAGAGTTCATTTTTTGAGACTAATAATAGAGGCGTTAAAAGTCTTACTTTAAATCTTAAAAGTGATGAAGGAAAAGAAATCTTACATAAATTGATAAAAACTGCAGACATATTTGGTCAGAATTTTAGTCCAGGAGCTGCAGAAAGAAATGGATTCGGATATGAAGAATTGAGAAAAATAAATCCTGCTTTAGTTTATGCTTCTATTTCAGCTTATGGGCCTGATGGACCAAGTGCGAATTTGCCTGGCACAGATGCTGTTGGTCAAGCCCTTGGTGGTGTGACAGAAGCCTTTGCAGTACCAGGTCAACAAATGAGAACTGGAGTAGCTTCTGTTGCAGATGAAACATGTGCAATGCTCACTTTAAGTGGAATTTTGGCAGCTTACATTCATGCAAAAAATACTGGTATAGGGCAAAAAATAGAAACATCATTAGTTGGAAGTGCTTTTCGTTTAATGGGTTGGACAATGACCACTGCAATGTGGAGAAATAAGGCACCAATAACTGGAGCTCGTATAAACGGATCAAGAGAAAGAGCTGGAATAGCTGCCTGCTTTAATGATATTGATGGAAAAGCTCTAGCAATTCAGTTAGATCCTAATCACTGGAAACCGGCCCTAGAACTTTTAGGATTTTATACAACTTTAAAAGAAAACAATCTAGAAGATCTGGGATTAGCTTTCGAAAGTGATGTCAAAAAAGATCAAATATTATCATTACTATCACAAATGTTTGCTAAGAAAAAAAGATCTTACTGGATAAATAAATTAAGAAAAGCTAGAATGGTAGCTGCTCCCGTTAATAGTATGGTAGAAGCATCAAATGACCCAGATATAGTCGCAAATAATTACGTCTCAGAAATTCATCATCCTAGATTAGGACATAAGATTAAAATTCATGGTACTCCTTGGAAGTTTTCTGAAACACCTTCGGTTTTAGGAGTTTCGTCTACATTAGGAGAACATAATAATGGGATATTATCTGAACTAGGTTATAAAAAAGAACAGATAGTAAAACTACAACAAAAAAACATAATATAGTAACTTACTTTTCTTCAATTTCAATTGATAGAATCTTGTCTCCTGGTTCAGGGTCAGACATTGGGTCTCTTTCTCTGATATTCAGAACTACTTCCATTCCTGATACTACTTTACCAAAAATCGTATGGGCTCCGTCAAGATGAGGTGTTGGAGCATGAGTAATAAAAAATTGTGATCCATTTGTACCAGGACCTGCATTTGCCATAGATAAGATTCCTTCGGAATCATGTTTTAAGGTAGAATTAAATTCGTCATCAAATTGATAACCTGGTCCTCCCGTACCAGTTCCTGTAGGATCACCTCCTTGGATCATAAATCCAGGAATTACTCTATGGAATGTGGTGTTATTATAAAATCCATTTTTTGAAAGATTGATAAAGTTTTCGCATGTTACTGGAGTGAGATCACTGTGCAGATGGATCTTTATATCGCCTTTATCAGTTTTTATTGTTGCTTTATATGTTTTTTTTACATCAAGATTTCCAGTTGGGGGTGTTAAATTCATTTTCTCCTCATTGTTTTTTTATTTATTTATGATTACCTGAAGATTAATAATATTCATAAAAATCAATAGATGTCACCTCAAATCCATAATCAATTTACCAAAATTATCTCCTTCAAACAGTTTCATGAAATTTTCTGGAATTCTATTAAAACCTTTGTGTATATCTTCCTTATAAACAATCTCTCCAGATTGAACCCATCCTAATAATGCATTCATTGCTTCAGGATATTTATGCTCAAAATTAAATACTATAAAACCTTGCATTGTGGATTGTTTTGTTAGCAATGTTCGTGCAACCCTTGGTCCTTGTGGAATAGATGAAGAATTGTAAATAGCTATTTGTCCGCAAATTGCTGTTCTAGAGTAAAGTGATATATGATTCATGACTGCATCAGATACCTCCCCTCCAACATTGTCAAAGTACATATCAACAAAATTTTCTCCAATTTTACCTAATTCTTTGTCAATATCTTGTTTTTTATAATTTAGGCATATGTCAAAATTTAATGTATCTTTACAATATTTAACTTTTGAATCATTCCCTACAATGCCGATTACTCTACAGCCCATTATTTTAGCAATTTGACCAACAATAGATCCTACTGCTCCAGATGCAGCTGAAATAACAATAGTCTCTCCAGGTTTAGGTTTACAAACTTCAGTGAAACCTAAATATGCAGTTCTACCAGGCATTCCTAGTACTCCTAAAGAATATGTGATAGGCAATTCTGAAGGTATATTTATTTTATTAATTTGAGATGTTTCATCTATAATTCCATATTTTTGCCATCCCAATCTTGTATTAATAAAATCACCTTTTTTATATTTCTTTGATTTTGAATCTATAATTTTACCTATGACCTCTCCTTCCATCACCCCTCCAATTTCCACAGGATTTGCATAAGATGCTCCTGCATTCATACGTCCTCTCATATATGGATCTAAAGATAAATATTGTGATTCTATGAGGATCTCTCCTAAATTCAAATCTCTTATTTCTATTTTCTTTAAAGTTAAATCAGTTTCTAAATTGGGAACACCTATGGGTCTTTTTGATAATATCCATTGTTCGTTTTTCATATTTCTCTCTCTTAAATTCTTTATATTAATAAATTAATCGTTTTTTTTCATAGACATTATTATAAACCTTATTATTAATTAATAATGTAGTGGATGAAAGTAATCTTGGTGAGCAATTTTTTTATCATATGATTAGACTCACAGGTATTAAATTTAATAGAATACATTTACCAACTATGATTTAATCTTTGAATGGTGATTTATATCTACACAAATTAGTTTATTATAAGTTTTCATTTAATTCATATTTACGTTATGCTATTTATAAATAACTGTAGTAGATTAGATAAGTAGGAAAAAATATGGAACAAATTACCAAATCTGATTTAAATGAACCAATACTTATTTGTACTTGGGAAGGTTGGCCTGATGCAGCAGAAGCAGCAACCAAGTCCATAAAAGAATTATTATCCCAATCTGAAGTAAAACATACAATAAATTTGAATTCTGAATCTTATTATATATACTCCGACAAAAGGCCTTCTGTAACCAACATTAATAATAAGCGCCAAATAGATTGGCTAAACAATAAATTTTCATTTATAAAGCCTAAATCTATAAATAATGACATTATAATTTTTCAAGGTATAGAACCTGACCTCAATTGGAAAAAATACATTAAAGAATTTATGAAAATTGTTTCTTTATATGAAATTAAAACCGTAATTATGATTGGTGCATTATTAGATTCAGTTCCACATACTAGAAAACCAAGAATAACATTCACATCTACTGGAAAACAAAATCAAAAAATGTTCAAAAATTTAAAGTTTTCCAATCCTACTTATGAGGGACCCGCAGGCATTACATCAGCTATAGGAGAAAAATTAGATAAGTTAGGGATACCCACTATTTCTTTATGGGGTCATGCTCCTCATTATTTACAAATTACTCATAATCCAATTCTATCTGCTGCTATTTTGAAGGAATTATCGGAATTGTTATCTATAGAAATTAATTTTGAGAAAATAACCAAAGTTTCTGAAGATTTTAAATCATCTTTAAATAATGCTCTTGAAGATCATAATGAAATCACTAAATATGTTGAAAAACTTGAAGAATCTTATGATACAGAAGAAATGTCAAAAATTGATCCTGAACCGCAAATGATTCTGAAGGATGTCGAAAATTTTCTTAAAGATAAGAGAAAACAAAGTGATGATTTAGGAAAATAACTTTGAAAGATTTAACAAAAATCATTTCTAATAATTCTCCTAATTTGGGATTTAAATCTGACACAGGCGATCAATTATTAAAAAAATTATTAATATTAGGATATTCGAAAAATATATTTGTTAAAAAAAAATTAGAGTGTGATGCTTATATATTTGGAACATCAATTACATCTGAAATGAATTTTTGTTCAGGAGTTCAAATAACAAAATCGGATAATTTATCAACTTTAGAAAAAACAGATTTTATATTAATTGACAACCCTTCAGATGTAAATTTTAATATTTATAGATATAAAAAACCAATTGGAATAAAAATAAAAGAAAAACTTAGTTTGTTACGTATGAATGCTATAGAAGCTATCAACTTTGATTTTATGATTTACGACAGAGTTCTTTCTCCTAATTTTAATGATATTTTAGATATTAAAGAATTATTTTCAAATATTGACACCAATTGTTTTATAAATATCGATAAATCTAACTTTAATTTAGATTATTTAGAATTAATTTTAGATATAGATTTTTCAGGAATACTAGTAGATTTAGATACTCTTAATAAAAAGGAGTTTTCAAATTTAGTTAAACATATTAGCAATCTAAAAGAAGCAAAAGAAAAAAAAGATGGGTAAGTTAGACAATCAAACAATATCAATAATTGGAAATGGAGAAACTGGCTCTGGAATAGGGACAAGTCTTATAAAACTAAATGAAAACATCATAGTTAAAGGATTTGATAAACATAAAGAAATATCTGAGATGGCTTTAAAAACAAATTCAATCACAAAGCTAACTAACAACTATGAAGAATGCGTCAATGATTCTGACATAATACTTGTTGCAACCCCAACATCTTCTATATATGAAATTTTCGAAAACATAAAACCATATTTATCTAAAAGCGCTGTGATAATAGACACCACCGATACAAAAAGAGCAGTTAATCAATGGTCTAAAGAAATTTTACCTGAAACAGAGATTATTGGTATAAATCCATTTAAAAAAACCAAAAGTTTTGAAAATATTTTTTGGGGTGTAATAAGTTATGAAAATTCAAATAAAAATGCATATGAAGTAGTTTCAAAATTAATAGAAGATTTAAGTGGACAATCAATCAATATAGACATTATGGAACATGATAGCTTTTCAGGCCTTGTTGAAACAATGCCTATTATTTTAAGTAGTGCATTGATGAATTTATCCACTGATAGCAAAAGCTGGAAGGAAATATATAGGTTTATAGGAAACAAGTTTAATAAGTTTACAGACACATTGGATAACGAACCAATTAATTCTTTCTCATCAATTCTAACCAATAGCGACATGCTACTTGAATGGGTAAGAATATATATTTCTGAACTAGTTAAATTAGAAAAGATCTTAGAAAATAACTCTGAAAATGATATCGCTGATTACATACAAAAAAATTGGGAAAACAAATTGAAAATAATGAATAATATTGATCCTAATACAAGTCAATCAGCTACAGATTACATACCTTCTGCCTCAGAAAATATTTTATCTCTTTTTGTGGGATCAAGAGCTGCAAAGTTTTTCACAAAAACAAAACCCGCAGTTGAAACAGATAAATATGGTTTTAAAAAGAGAGTTTAACTCAGATGGAATTTAATCTAAATAAATCAAATTCACTTAGAGGTGAGATAATGATTCCTCCTGACAAATCAATGTCTCACAGAGCAGTTATGTTTAACTCTCTAGCATCAGGCAAAGCAAAAATATCAAATTTTTTAATGGGAGAAGATTGCCTCTCAACAATCTCTGTATTAAAGAAATTAGGTTCAAAAATACACATTGATGGTAAAGGTAATGTTATAACTGACGGACAAGGAATGAATTCATTGGAAGAGCCAAATCAAATTTTAAATGTAGGTAATTCAGGGACTACAATAAGATTGATGTCAGGAGTATTAGCAGGAAGAAAATTTAGATCAGTTTTAGATGGTGATAAATCTATCAGAAGAAGACCTATGGGGAGAGTGGTTAAACCTTTAAGTAAGATGGGTGCAATTATTAAAGCTAAAAACAATAATGAAAATGCACCTATTGAATTTATGGGTGGAGAATTAATGAATATTAGTTATGACATGCCCGTAGCAAGTGCTCAATTAAAAAGTGCTCTAATTTTGGCTGGTCTCAGATCAAAAGATGGAATCGTAATTAATCAACCCGCTTTATCAAGGGATCACACAGAAAGACTTTTAGGTTTCATGGGAGCAACAATAAAAACAGAAGGATTAAAAATACAAGTTACACCTTCTGAAATCAATGCAGTAGACGTAATTATACCTGGGGATATATCAAGTGCTTCTTATTGGCTAGTCGCAGGCTGTATTCATCAGAATGCAGATTTAACAATAAAAAATGTTGGGATCAATAAAACAAGGTCAGGAATCATTAATGTTCTAAATCGAATGGGAGCTAAAATCAAGATGTCCAATAAACTTGATTATTCTGGAGAACCTGTTTGTGACATAAATATTTCATCTACTAATTTAAAAGCTACAACAATATCTGGTGAAGAAATTCCATTACTAATAGACGAAATTCCTATAATTGCTTTAGCTGCTGTATTTGCTGAAGGAGAAACAAAAATATCAGATGCAGAAGAATTAAGATATAAAGAATCGGATAGAATAGCTTTAACGGTAGAGTGGATGAGAAAAGCAGGAGCAGAAATAGAAGAACTGAAAGATGGGATGATTATAAAGGGTAACGGTAAAATAACCGGAGGGAAATTCTCATCACATGGAGATCACAGATTAGCAATGACCTTAGGAATTGCTAGTTTAATATCTGAAAAGCCAATTGAGATTGAAAATTCAGAAGTCTCTAATGTCTCATATCCAAAGTTTTGGGAAACATTAGAACGAATAGGTAATTGAAATTGGTAAAGAGAAATACATCTAATATTTACGTTATATCAGGCCCATCCGCAGTAGGAAAAGATACCATTATTGAAAATTTGCAAAAGGAAGATAATAATTTTCATTTTGTTGTAACTGCTACAACTAGAAGGCCAAGAAAAAATGAAAAAGAAGGAA
>ENA-UPTF01001356-UPTF01001356.1-marine-metagenome-genome-assembly--contig:-NODE-1356-length-15434-cov-3.712444_pt1 | contig 15434 bp, 16 predicted proteins | sample MGYA00238166_ERZ767019 | MGnify/ENA primary metagenome ERZ767019 (study PRJEB28930, sample SAMN06266391) | marine metagenome | isolation source: Sea water from 250 m depth | place: Atlantic Ocean...
CGGCGGCGGCCAGGACGGTTGGCAAGTCGTGCTCATAGTCCACCGGCCGGTAGTCCACCCCGGTGGGGTACTCCGAAGCCTGCTCCCCGGCCGACCAACCTCGGGGACCTACCACGTGGTGGATGACCACCGCGCCGCTGGTCCAGCCCTCCACCAGGTTGACTACGGCACAATTGAGCCGCCGCGCCCCCAACGAACCCCCGAAAGCAACTACCAGAGGGCGGTCATCCAGCCCAAGAGAACGACGGGCCTCCTCGCTCCGACCCACCAAGGATCGGACCTCAGACCGGACCGGATTGCCGGTGAGCTCAGCGCGGGGCAGGTCAGTGTTGGGGAAGGAGATCGCACAAGCTCGGGCGAACCGCCCGAGTAGGCGGTTCGCCGCTCCGGGTACCGCGTTCTGTTCGGCGACCACCAGGGGGATCCGTAACAGGACCGCCGCTACCCCACAGGGAACGCTGGCGTAGCCGCCAAGCGAGACGACGACCCGGGGCCTGTGGCGGGCCAGCAGCAGGACAGCGCGGAACATTCCGACCAGCAGCCCCAGCACCGCCACCACGTTGGCCGGGGTAAACCGGCGTCGAATTCCTCGACCAGGCAGCACGGTCAGGCCGAAGCCCGCCGCCGGTACCAGATCCACCTCGATGCCACGACGGCTTCCGACCATGTGGACCTCGTGTCGTCCGGCTGCCACGCCGGTGGAGACCAGCGCCTCGGCGACGGCGAGCCCGGGCAGGACGTGGCCGGCCGTCCCGCCTCCCGCCACTACAAACCCCCCACGACAGATCCCTTGCGGCCGAAGCTCCGGTTCTGGACTCATGGCGTCTGGCGAGCGATGTTCAGCAAGATCCCGAACGCCGTGAGACTCAGAATGGTGGAACTGCCGCCATAGGACACAAATGGGAGAGGTACTCCGGTGATGGGGAGAAGGCCGAGGACGGCACCGATGTTCACGAAGGCCTGGATAAGGATCCAAGAGGTGATCCCGGCCGCCAACAGCTGTCCGAAGCGGTCTGGGGCTCGTAGCGCCGTGGAGAGACCCGCCACACCGAGCACTAGGTAGGCCAGAATTACTGCCATAGCGGCGAGAAACCCGAGCTCCTCGGCCACGATGGCGAAGATGAAGTCGGTTTGGGCGAAGGGCAGGAAGCCCCATTTGGCCCGGCTGGCGCCAAGACCCGCCCCCCAGAGGCCCCCACTGGAGATGGCCACTCCGGCCTGGATGGTTTGCCAACCCGTGTTCAGAGGATCATTCCAGGGATCAAAGAGGGAGAACAGCCGGTCCCGCCGGTAGCTGGCACTCATGCTCATCCCGGCCACCAGCCCTAGGCCCACTGTGCCGGTCACAAGCAAGGCGTCCAACCGAAGGCCGGCGAAGAACAGGAGCGACGCCACGATGGCAGCCAGGACCACCGTCGTTCCAAGGTCCGGTTCGAGGAAGACGAGGCCACCGACGCCCATCAGCACGACGAGCATGGGCCACAGTGTCAGGCGGGTGGACCCTGACGACCGGTTCGCCAGCAGGTTGGCCCCGAACACGATGACGGCCAACTTGGCGAACTCCGATGGCTGGAAGGTGACGTCCCCAATACCGAGCCACCGGGCCGAACCGTTGACCCGGGTGCCCACCCCGGGGATCAGGACCAACACCAGCAGCACCACAGCCAGGATGAGTCCGGGTCGGGCTAGGTGGCGTAGGCGGCGGTAGTCGAACCGCAGGGCAGTAAACAGACCGGCTAGCCCAAGGGCCACCCATACCACCTGGCGGCGCAGGTGGTACCAGGCGTCGTCGTAGTCCCGAAGGTCCGAAACCGACGAGGACGAGAGGACCATGACCATGCCCAAGAGGCCCAGGAGCATGGCCGTCGACCAGAGAACCAGGAACCGAACCGAGCGCCCGGAACCGGCGCGAACAGACCTCGTCGGCCTGGAGGTAGCCCGGTCGGCGGCCACCTTTCCCCGCGCCGCTCTCACCGACCTACCGTCCCTACCAGGGCACCGACCAGTCGCTGGAAGTCCCGGCCCCTTTCGTCGTACGAGCCGTACCAGTCGAAAGAGGAGCAGCCCGGTGAAAGCAGCACGGTTCCCGTCCCAACTGCCAACCGATGAGCTAGGGAAACCGCCTCCTCCATGCTCTCCGCGGTCACCACCGGACAGCGGCCCTCGTAGACGACCACCACGGCGCCGGCCGCCTCTCCGATGGCCACCACGGCTCGCGGACACCCCTCGGCCAGGGGTGCCAGGTCCAGTCCCTTATTTCGCCCTCCGGCGATAAGCACCGCCCCGGTGAGTCCAGCCAATGCGGCCAGGGTGGCGTGGGGTGTGGTGGCCTTGCTGTCGTCCACGTAGCGGACCCCGGCCACCTCGGCCACGAAGGCCATTCGGTGGGCTAGACCCGTGAAGCCAGTCAACGACCCGGCACAGGCCTCCGTCGTGGCCCCAGCCCGGACGGCCAGCGCACAGGCCGCCTGAGCGTTCAGGAGGTCATGAGGCATGGTGCGCGGCAGGTCGGCCACCGCCACCACCTCACTCCCGTCCAACATCAAGCGTCCTCCCTCCACGCGGCAGTCAGCGTCGTCGGTCCCGAAGCCGGTAGCCCCCTGTGGAGCGTGGGCGGCTACCACGGGGTCAGCCAGATTGGCCACCGCATCGGCCGGCGACCCGATCCCCTCCCATACCCGGGCCTTGGCCGCCTCGTAGGCCGCTAGGTCGGCGTGGACGTCCAGGTGGTCGGGGGCGAAGTTCAGCCACGCCGCCGGGGTGGCCCGGAAACGTTCAGCATGGCCCAGGCGAAACGAAGACGCCTCGACGACGAAGGCATCGGCCTCCGGATCTTCGATGGCCGCCACCAACGGGGTGTCGGTATTACCGGCCAGGACGACCCGTCGCCCCGAACGCTCGAGCATGTCGGCCACCAGGGTGACCACGGTGGTCTTGCCGTTCGTTCCCGTCACCGCGTACCGGGGTCGGTCGTCCCAACGGAAGGCCAGGTCCGACTCATCAAGCACAGCCACCCCAGCCGTCCGCGCCGCCGCGAAGACCGGGTGGCGGTCCGGCACACCGGGAGCTATCACCACCTCGTCCACCTGGCCGACCAGGTCGGCCCACGAGCCGGGTCGAGGCGCCTCCACCAACTCAACACCCAGGCGGACCGCACAGGCCCGGGCCTCGTCACCGGGAGCGTCGTCCACAGCCAGAGTGTCGATCTCGCGCCGGGCCAGCGCCTCTAGAGCAGCCCGGCCGGCCACGCCTAGCCCGAGAACCAGTACGCGGTTGCTCACTGGCCGAGCATGCCGGTCACCCCTGTGGCGATGGAGTCGGCATAGAAAATACCAAGACCAACTGCCGTACACAGGCCGGACATGATCCAAAATCGGATGATGACAGTGGTCTCCGGAAGACCTCCCAACTCAAAGTGATGGTGGATCGGGGCCATACGGAACACCCGACGCCCCCCGAACAGCCGGTAGCTACCCACCTGGAGGATGACAGAAACCGTCTCGACCACGAACAACCCGGCCACGACTGGAAGCAGCAGATGGGTGTTGGTGGCCAGAGCCAGGGCAGCCAGACCGGTACCGATGGCCAGCGATCCCGTGTCTCCCATGAAGATCCGGGCCGGAGCGGCGTTCCACCACAGAAAGCCCAGACAGCCCCCGGCCATCGCCGCGGCGACCACCGCCAGATCCAGGGCGTGGGCCACGTCGTAGGTCTCCGGATACCGGAACTGCCAAAACCCCACCACCGTGTAGGCACCGAAGCAGAACGTTCCAGCGCCAGCGGCCAGTCCGTCCAAGCCGTCCGTAAGGTTCACCGCGTTGGCTGAACCAGTAATGAGCAGGACGGCCCAGACCGCCCACAGGGCGGAACCCATCTCCAGGCCAGGCTGGTCGAACCGGGTGAACGAGAGCTGGGTGTGGGTCGGCGCATGCTCCAGCATCAGAACCGCGAACGCGGCCGCCACCCCGAGGAGCCCGAGCATCTTGGCCCGCTTACTGAGCCCCAAGCTGCGCTCACGAACGACCTTGATCCAGTCATCTACCAGGCCAACAGCACCCGCCCCGATGATGGCCAGCATCACGAAGATCCCGCTCCGCGTATAGATCCCCCGGTAGAGGTCGCTGAGGACGTAGCCCAAAAACGCCCCGCCAACGATGGCAAGGCCGCCCATGGTGGGGGTACCCGCCTTGGTGGCATGGCCTTCGGGGCCATCGTCACGGATGGGCTGGCCTATCCGGAGTCGGGTCAACCACCCGATCAATAGCCGCGTACCGAGTAGGGCGGTCGCCATAGCGATCGCCGCCGCCAGGAGTAGGCGGATCATCCGTCACCCCGACCCACGGTGAGTACGTCCCACTCCTCTCGGGCGACGATCCGGTCGTCAAACGAGATCCTCTCGTCGCCCAGCTCCTGAACGTCCTCGTGTCCCCGACCGGCTAGGAGTACCAGGTCCGTGCGGCCGGCTAGCCCCAGGGCTCCGGAGATGGCCCGGCGTCGGTCTGGTTCAACGAGGGTTGGTGGGCGTTCCATCCCTGTAAGGATGTCCGCGATCACCCCCTCGGGTGGTTCACCCCGCGGGTTATCCGAGGTCACGACGACCTGGTCGGCCCCGTTCTCAGCCACCCGGCCCATCTCTGGCCGCTTACCCCTGTCCCGGTCACCACCACAGCCGAAGACCACCAGGACATTGCCCGTCGTCATCTCGCGGGCCGTGGCCAGTGCATGGGTGAGGGCGTCGGGCGTGTGGGCGTAGTCCACGACCACCTGGGGTCCACCTTCCAGGGCCACCAACTCGAACCGGCCGGGAATCGGACGGGCGGCAGCCAGCCCCTCGACCACCGTGTCCTCATGGATGCCCAATACGGCGGATAGCTCGGCGGCCACCAGTGCGTTAGCCACGGTAAATCGACCACCGGTGTTCACCATGATCGTCCGGCTCCGCCAGCCGAAACGAACTCCATCCGGGCCCACCACCACATCTGAAGGCTCTCCGACCTCGACCACCGTCATCGCAGCTTCCCGGGCCCGATCGGCCATCCGGCGTCCCGCCTGGCCAGTGATGGCCACCACTGCATGGTCAGCGAAGGTCCCGTTGAACAGTCGCGCCTTGGCAACCTCGTAATCGTCCATCGATTCGTGGTAGTCCAAGTGATCCCGGCTGAGATTGGTGAAGGCCACGGCAGTGAAGGTCGTCCCGTCAACCCGGTGTTGCGACAGGGCGTGGGAGGAAACCTCGATAGCTGCCGCATCAACGCCCGTCGCCACCCAGGAGCGCAGGAGGGGCTGAAGGTCGGTGGCTTCCGGGGTCGTGCGACCACCGGACAGAGTTCCGTGGGTGGCCGTGGTCCGGCCAGCACATTTGAGGACGGCGTCCAGGAGGTGGACCACGCTGGTCTTACCGTTCGTCCCGGTGACTCCGACCAGGTCGAGGTCACGAGAGGGCCATCCCTCAGCCGCCGCCACTATGTGAGGCATGACCCTCCGGACCGAATTGACGATGACCACGGGAACCGGGAGGTCCAACGGCCGCTCGGCAAGCACGGCTGCCGCTCCCGCCGTCACCGCTCTCTCGGCGAAGTCGTGTCCGTCGTAGGTGTCACCGGATACACAGCAGAAGAGGTCGCCAGTGACCACGACACGCGAGTCGTGTGCGACGCGGCCCACCTCAGGGCCTCCGCCCTCTACTGGATCGTCGAGCCCTGCCGAGCGGAGCAGCGCCTCCAGGCGCACCTCAGCCTCCGGTCGTGGCCCCGGCGGCCTCAAGACGGGCTGCCTCGGCCGCTTCGACGAGGATTCGGTTGCGGGCCGGAGTCATGGCCATCACGCGACCAGCATGGTCCAAGCCGACCCGCTCGTCGACCGACGGAATTCGCAGTTGGCGAACTGCGAACCGGGCGAACTCGGCGAACACTGGGGCCGCCGCCCGCCCACCCGAGTAGCTGTGCCCAGCCGGCTCGTCGACAACCACCAGCACTGCCAGCCGGGGTGCCTCTGCTGGGAGGAAGCCGGCGAAGCTGGCTACGTAGGTCCGGTCACCTTTGCTGCCGTATCCCCCAGACGAATGTGGTTTCCATGCCGTACCGGTTTTGCCGGCGACGCGATAGCCGGTCACTTGGGCCCTCGTCCCGGTACCCGACTCCACCACCCGCTCCATCATGGCCACCACCTCGGAGGCGACGGCAGCCGGTACGACAGTCATCGATGGCCGAACACGACGGGGGCTGAACACCCCACCATCGTCTCGCGTTCCGAGCACCAAGGTGGGCGCGGGCCTGATTCCGCCGTTGGCCAGGGTGGCGTAGGCGGTCAGCATCTGGAGCGGGGTGACGGCCACCCCCTGGCCGATTGCGATGGTGGGCAGCGACGTACCGGACCAGCGCCCCACCGGTTCCAGGATTCCCCGGGCCTCCCCTGGGAAATCCAGGTCGGTCACCGACCCCAGTCCGAACTCCCGAAACTCTTCGTGGAGAGCCTCCGGACCTAGGTCCTGAGCCCACAGGATGGTGCCCACGTTGGAGGATCGACGGACAATGTCGGCCACCGTGAGTTCCTCGGGGTCGTGTGCTGGGGTGTCCTTAAAGGTGGCGTCGTGGACCTCCAGGCGTCCCGGTACCTCGCGCACGGTCTCGGGGGCGGCTACTGCCCCGTTCAGGATGGCCGAGAAGGTCAGGGGCTTGATGATGGAGCCCGGCTCGTAGGTCCAGGTGACGGCCCTGTGTTCGCTGGAGATTCCGACCCGACCGTCCTCGTCTCTCCGGACTGTGGTCGAGGCCAGGATCTGCCCGGTCGCCGGGTCCATAGCCACCAGGACTCCACCCTCGGCGTCGGCCCGCTCCACCCCCTCAATCAGCAGCCTCTCCGCCTCAAACTGGAGGGCCCGATCCAGGGTCAGGACCAGGGTTCGTCCGTGGGCGGCTGGCTCCACCGAATACTCGCCACCTGGGATGGAGACGCCCTGGAGTCCCCTCTCCACGATCTTTTCGCCATCGGTTCCCGACAGGAGACTGTCGTAAACCAACTCCATGCCGCTAATTCCCTTGGCGTCGATGTCCGTCCGACCCAGGACGGCCAGAGCCGAGTCGCCACCCGGCCGGACCCGCGCTCGTTCCTCGTCGAAGTAGACGCCAGTCACGCCCAGCCGAAGGGTCGCTGCGGCCACCTCGTCGGAGACCTGGCGTCCCAGCCAGACGAACTGAGAATCCCTGGATAGCCGCTCCTCGAGCAGCGACACGTCGGCGTCCAGAATGCCGGACAGCGTCCGCGCTGCCCTGACCGGGTCCTCCACCTGGAGGGGGTTGGCCCACACTGACGTGCGAGGCACCGAGAGGACGAGATCAACGCCGTTACGGTCCACGATGGCACCACGGGCCGCTTGGAGGGCAACGGTCTTGATGCGCTGCATCTCGCCGTGAGCCACGAATCGGTCCGGATCGAGGAGCTGCAGGGTGGCCAGGCGCCACCCGAAGAGGCCGGCTATACCCGCTAAGAGGACACCGACCAGGACCGCCCGACGTCTGAAACGCTGGTAAGTGTCGTACCGGGGAACGTCGATCCCCGCTCCACGCCCGCGGGCCGCCAACCCGTCGGGCTGTCGGCTCACCGGGTCGATCCGGAGAAGGGGTCGCCCTCGGGAGCCGCGAGGATGGTCAGCCGGTCGTCGAAAGCCGCCGACGCTAGGTACACGCGGGCCGGCGGGAACACCATGCCTAATCGCCCGTTGGCGACTTCGAGGATCCGACTCGGGCTCTCCAGGCGGGCCACCTCCGCCCGGAGGACTTGGGCCCGTTCGTGGCCGTTCTCCAGTCGTCGCTGGAGGCGATCAAACTCGAACTGTCCGCTGACCACAATGCTGTGAAAGGCCGCCAGAGCCAGCAGGGTGGTGAAGAACCCGAGCACGGCCAGCGCTCCGAAGACCCCGACGGCTGGCCCGGTGGCCATCCGTGCCGACGGCCCGGAGACCCGGCGGTCGGTCGTGGTCCGGGGCAGGCGTGCCGGGCTAAGGACGGCAGTCATCGGCGCTCTAGCACTCGGAGGCGTGCGCTGGCTGCCCGCGGGTTATCTCGGGCCTCGTCCTCCGACGGGACACGGCCGGCCCGTCGGGGTAGCACCACGAGGGGGGTCGCCCCACAAGTACACGGCAGCCGACGCGGACAGTTACAGCCGCCAGTGGCTGCCCGGTCGAAACAGTGCTTCACGATGCGGTCCTCGCCGGAGTGGTACGACAGAACGGCTCCCCGACCGGTCGGGACCAGGCGTCGGACCGCCTCGTCCAGGGCATCGCCCAACTGATCCAGTTCGGCGTTCACCTCGATGCGGATGGCCTGGAAGGTGCGCTTCGCTGGGTGCCCACCACGGCGACGCGTCGCGGCGGGAATGGCGTCACGAACGACCTCGGCAAGATGGGACGTGTCCAACACCGGGCGGGCGGCCACCACAGCACGGGCAATGCGCCGGGCATGGCGCTCGTCGGCATAGTCAACGAGCAGGCGGGCTAGGGAACGCTCGTCGTAGCCGTTCACGACGTCGGCCGCTGTCACGGTCTGGCGACGGTCCATGCGCATATCCAGCGGTCCCGCCTCCCGGTAGCTAAATCCCCGCTCAACCCGGTCAAGTTGCGGGGAGGAGACGCCCAGGTCAAACAGGAAGCCGGCCAGGTGGGTGACGCCAGCACTGTCCAGCACGGAGCCAAGGTCCATGAAGGCGGCCCGGTGCAGCTCGACCCGGTCACCGAATGGGGCCAGCCGGGAGGTGCTCGCCACCAGCGCCTGGTCATCGCGGTCAAGCCCGAGAACCCGGAGGTCGCCTCTCGTTGCCAGTACGGCTTCGGCGTGACCTCCACCGCCTACCGTGGCGTCCAGTACGACACCGGACGGCGCGTCTGCCAGAGCTTCCAGGACCTCGGCCACCATGACCGGCCGATGCTCGAAGCCAGCGGGCCGCTCCCCGTTGTCCTCCCCGCCTCGTTTCACCATCGTTCGGTCCGCCGATCCGTGGACCTCGACGAAGCCGGTCCCGATGGCCCGTCCCTCGACCGTCCCCCGATCTGCTGGCGCACGTCGGGATGTCTCCCCGAATCGGGCTGGATGGCAAGCGGGCGGAGTAGGGGCCTCCCATCCTGCGGACCGGGGGACGGTCCAGGGACGAACCGGTCGGTGACCGGTTGTCGTGGTCTGTGGTTGTCGTGGTGCGTACTTCCTCTCGGCCCAAGTGGCGCGGGTTAGATCCCGCCGGTAATCCCCATGGCCTCGGCCACCAGACGATCTAGGTCCGGTGCCATGTCCGCCCAGGTAATGGGGTTCCAGATCTCGATCCGGTCGATGGCCCCGCAGACCACCACCTCGTGTTCCAAGCGGGCGAAAGCGCGCAACTTCTCGGGGAGCATCACCCGTCCCTGGGCGTCGGGGCTGACCTCCACGGAGCCAGACGAGACGCCGCGGCGCACGTTGGGCTCCAGTTCGCCGGAACGGATCTTTTCCTCGACGCTGGCCACCATCGAGTCGAAGCGCTCCGAGGGCCAGAGGGAAATACAGCCGTCGCCCGGGGAGAGATAGACCACACCGGAGAAGTGGCTCCGGAATCTGGCCGGGAGGACCAGGCGGCCCTTGTCGTCCAGCGAACGCTCGTGGGTTCCCACAATTGCCATGTCCGGTCCCTCCTTCCCTCTCGTCGCTCTGGCCGGACCGATGCGACCGACCGGGGTAAAACGTTGTCCCGATTTCCCACATCGTTGACATTGTCTACCACTGTATCCCATTTCTTCCCACCACCACAAGAGCGGACCCCACCCGTCGGAACGTGGGGTTGAATCAGTCGGCGCGGTACCGGGAACCGGGAGATTCGATCGTTAGAAGGCCTGGGCCACCGAAGCAATCCGGTGGGATGGGCTCAGGTGGATCAGGGAAGGTGCGACACAAGGGACTCGACGAGTTCGTCCGGATCCACCCCCACCGGGGTAGCCGCGGCCGCCAGGTCCCGAAGGGCCTCGTCGGTGGGCGTCAGCCCCAGAAGGTCCACCAGGACGTCCGTCGGCCACGCCAGGAGCGCCGTGCACTGGAACCGCGCCCCAAACCGGTCCCTCCGCTGGGAGATACCGACCACCTTGCGGCCGTCCACCAGGACCTCACCGGGCCCTCGGCCGGCGAAGCACACCAGGCCGCCCCACCGGCCCTCATTCAGGGCGCCTCGATGGACCGTCCCGCTAACGCCCATGTCGGCGAGCGCCGCTCGCCAGACCTCGCCCACCCACCAGGCCGACCGGCCTACATCGTCATCCCACAACCGGTCCCCTCGGGGCACCAAGAGATCGACCCAGACCACCTCGCCGGGTCGAAGAAGGACCGCTCCCCCACCCGACCGCCGCCGGACCACATCGACACCACCGCGGACAACCACGTCACGCTGGGCGGCACCCAACACCATCGTCGGATGGTCCACCTGATGGACAAGTACAGCCCGACCGTCGATCGGGTCGAGGAGTTCATGGCGTTCGGCCACGGTCCCGGTTGGCCATCGGACGTCCCACGGTGACTGGGCAGTTCCGCTCACGGTTGGTCAGCCATCCTCCCGGTGGCCGACGGGTGCCGCGTCCGGAAATCTCCGGACCCACGACAACCACACCACCACGTCACCCGCCGTGGGGGGGGCCTCCGGATCGCCGTACTGGGTAATAACCCGGAAGCGGGCGTAAGGGGCCGCAGGGACGGGGAGGAACGGTGGGCGCCGCCACCATCCCCGACCGGCCAGCCGGACGGTCTGGCGGACGGCCACCGACCAGAGCCACGGCCTAACAGCAACGGCTACAGCCACCCGAACCATCCATCCGTTCACGACGTGCCCTCCACCCCGGTCCCCTCCGACCTCCGGCGGACGTGGTGCCACAAGGCTGCCGCTCCGACCAGCGGCCCGTCGGCGCCCAGCCCGGCTGGCACGATCTTCGCACCTCGTGTGAATTCCAGCCCACACTCCCGATCCAGGCGCTCCTGGGCCGCTTCGAAAAATGGAGCACCAAAGCCCAGGGCAACCGAGCCAGCAACCACGACCAGGGGGATATCGAGCAGGTTGACCACCGTGGCCACCGCCCGCCCGACTAGGTCACCAGTCCGACGCCGGACCTCCAGGTCGGCCTCCGAAGCCGGCAGACCGGTCTCCCGTCGGATGGCTGGGCCGGAGGCCAGCGCCTCCAAGCACCCCCGACGCCCGCAGGCGCAATTCGGACCGTCTGGTTCCACCACCACGTGTCCGATGTGGCCAGCATTGCCCGCCGCTCCATCCAGGAGGCGGCCATCTACGACCAGCCCGCCACCCACCCCCGTAGACACCACCATGGCCAGATAGTCCCGTTCGCCGATCGCCGCCCCACACCACCCCTCGCCCAGGGCCAGGGCCTTGGCGTCGTTGTCCACCACCACCGGAAGGCCGGTGTGGTCTGCCAGACGCCCGGCAAGGGCGAAGTCCCGCCACTGCGGAATGTTCAGCGGTGACACCCGGTCCCCACCGGCCGACATGGGGCCTCCGCAGCCGACTCCGATTCCGGCCACTGATTCGGCATCCAGCAGCGGTTCGACAAGGTCGGCCAAGGACCCAAAGAGCTCGTCGGCGTCCCGGCCTCCGGTGGGGACACGAGCCTGACTCCGGACCCGCCCGTACGGGTCGACAACGCCGGCAGCCAACTTCGTGCCTCCGACGTCTACGGCCAGGACACGTTCCCGGACCATGGTCCCGATCTGGTCGAACTCCCCTCCGGGGAAGGTCGCCTCAGGCCCGGCCGTGGTCGCCCCGACGGAATCGGTCGCGCATGCGCTCCCGGACCCGGGCGCCTGTACCACCAACAACCTCACGGATGCCCGCTGTCCGTCCCGAACCGGCCACAACTCGCAGTCCCGTCCGCCCCACCTGGCGGGCATTTCGCTCCAGGGCCAGGGAGGCGCCCAGCATCACCAGGAAGCCCACGAAGGCCAAGACGAAAGAGGTTGAGAGGGTCACGACCATCACCAGTACGCCGCCAACGAAGCCAACTACCGCCCACTTCATGCTGCGGAGGGGCTGCGTGAAGACCGTGGTTTCGCTCACCTCGCGTACGAGATCTGGGTCGGTCTCGGACAACCGCTCCTCGATCTCACTGAGGATCCTCTCCTCGTCCTCCGACAGTGGCACCCGGTCGTTCCTCGCCTCGACACCCGTTCTGGTCCCCTCCAGCATCGCACAGCGCGTCGCGAGCAACAACGCGCATACCGGGCCCACCGGTCCGGGCGACAACCCCTCCAAGCCTCCCTCAGCCGTCGGGACCCCACTGTCCGTCTCCTCGTTCTCGGGGCTGCAGCCCCTCAGGTCCGACGGTGGCCGCCGGACCGATCGAGGCTGTGCCAAACCGTTTCCGGATTTGTTCCACCGCCTCCTCGGCGTCCCTCCATCCCGGATCCTCAACGTCCTCAAGCCGAAGCTGGCGAACGGAAGCGTCCCGGAGGCCACTCATCGATACCCCCAGGAGGCGGAGGCCTGGCGACGTGTCCACGGTGTCGAGCAGGTTCATGGCTACCTCCAGGACCTCAACCACCAGGTCGGTGGCCTCCGAAAGGGTCTGCGATCGGCTGATCGTCGTGAAATCCGGATACCTAAGCTTCACGGTGACCGTGCGGCCAGCTACCCCGACCTCGCGGAGCCTCCGGCCCACCGCATCCACCATCCGGACCAGCTCCCGGTGAACCTCGTCGGGATCCACCAGGTCTCGGACGAAGGTCTCCTCGTGGCCAATCGATCGGGTCGGCTGGTCCGGGTCCACCGGTCGGTCATCGATCCCACGGGAAAGTCGCCAGAACTGGGTCCCGGCGGCCTGGCCTACAGCGGACACCAGGGTGTCTTCGGGGACCTGGCGCAGGTCGCTCACCGTGGCAACTCCGAGGCGCTGGAGGCGCTCGAGGGTCCGAGGCCCCACCCCCCAAACCGCCTCTACCGGCAGGGGGTCGAGGAACTCCCAGATGCTGTCGGCCGGAACCACGTGCACGCCGCTCCCGGGGACCGGTCCTGCAAGACCAGCAGATGGCTTGGCCTGTTCGCTGGCCAGTTTGGCCAGGAACTTGTTGGGGGCCACCCCCACGCTGCACGTCAGCTTCTCCTCAGTCAGGACGTCGGTTCGGATGGCCGCCGCCACGTCGGTCGGTGACCCGTGGAGGCGTTCCGACCCGGCCACGTCGAGAAACGCCTCGTCCAGCGACATCGGCTCAACAAGCGGCGTGTACCGCCGGAAGACCTCCATCACCCGGCGGCTTACTTCGCCGTAGTGCCGGTGGTCTCCCGGGAGAAATACCAGCCCCGGACACATTCGGCGGGCCCGCGTCGACGGCATGGCCGACCGCACGCCGAATGTCCGAGCCTCGTAGGAGGCGGCGGCAACCACCCCGCGGTCACCTTCCCCGCCGACCACCACCGGTCGTCCCCGGAGTTCCGGGCGGCGGACCAGCTCTACCGATACGAAGAAGGCGTCCATGTCGACATGCAGGATCGGCGTTCCCGATACCGGTGGGCGTCTTCGGTCAGCCATCGGGAGGATCCAGCCGCTCTACCGTTAGATCTCCGGGGTTTGATCCGCGGGCCACGTAAGAGAATTCGGGCACCTCCAACTCCCCGGCCTGGGAACCGGCCAACCATTCGGTCACCGGTTCGCTCACCCAGCGGGGGGCGGTGGCCAGTAGCAGTCCGGCTGCCTCGGCGTCCACGAAGCGGGCGTCTTCCACAATGTGGTCCGGGTCATCGAGCACCACCTCACCGGTCCAGGAGAGCGCTCGGTGTACATCCACCCCGAGGACCATGTCGCGGTCCGGGAATTCAACCGACACGCGATAGAGGACCTCAGACCACCGCTCCACGATCAAGCCTGTTTCCTCGACCACCTCGCGGGACAAGGCAGCCAGGGGCTCCTCTCCCGGATCCACCACGCCGCCGGGCGGCGTCCACTCCAGGCGGCCGTTGCGACGACCGATCGTACGGTCAAAGGCACCTCGCCGATTAGCTACCAGTAGGACCGTCGACCGATCCACAAGCAGCCCACCAACCACCCGCCACCGTCGAGTCCGAGCCGCTGCCACCAGCGCAGTCTGACACCTTGGGCCGATCGCCCTCCCGGTGCCCCAGACGGCCAGCGGTAGCCTCCGACCTGTGACCACCGCCGAACCGAGCCCTCCGCCCACCACTACCGGTCCGGAGTCGGCCGCCCCGTCCGTGGCGGCCCGTATCGTCGCCGCCGTGGCCATCGGGTTGGCCGGTGCCTGCGGTGGCCTCGTGGGCTACGCGGTAACTGACCTCCAGTGCTCCGACGAATGCACCGTACTTGCCGGGTCTCTGGGCCTGTTGGGCGCCGTTCTGGCCGCCCTCGGGGTGGGCATCGTGGCCGTCCTGGCGCTGCGAGCCATGGCTGAGTGGAAGACCGGCCAGATCCAGCAGGCCGCCCGGGACCACTATCCCGTCGACTAATTCGACCACCCGGACTATGTCGGATCCCGCCGAGTTTCGCGACCTCGCCCTGAGCATCGCCCGAGAGGTAGTGCCGGAACTACGGAGACGGGCCGGCGGCGTAGACGTCTCAGCTACCAAGTCGACAGTCACCGACCTTGTCACCGAGGTTGACTGTTGGGCCGAGGAGCGAATCGTGGCCCGGATCCTTGACGCTCGGCCGGATGATGCCGTCCTAGCCGAGGAGGGCGCTGGGGTGGCCGGCACGTCGGGTGTCCGCTGGTTGGTGGACCCCATCGACGGGACCACCAACTTCGTTTACGGGCATCCCGGGTTCTCGGTGTCGATTGGCGTCGAGGTGGACAACCGTCCGGTGGCCGGTGTGGTCGTCGACCCCCTCTTGGGAGACGAGTTCTGTGCCGCTCACGGCGAGGGCACGACCCGCAATGGCCGACCGGTTCGGGTCAGTTCGGTGGATGATCCGACCGCCGCCCTGGTGGCCACCGGGTTTGCTTACGACTCGGAGCGACGACGACTACAGGCCGAAGCCCTGGTGACCATCCTTCCCCGGGTTCGCGACGTCCGGCGGGTCGGTGGAGCGGCCCTGGACCTGGCTTCGGTGTCCTGTGGTCGGGTGGACGCCTACTTCGAGTGGGGGCTCAGCCCGTGGGACTGTTCAGCGGGATCTGTGCTGGTGACTGAGGCCGGTGGAGTGATCACGTTATTTAAGACGACTTCTTCCGCTACCCCATTCCCAGTTGCCGTCCCAGGGGAGGAGGCGTCGATGAACTGGTTGGATGACCTCGTCGTGATGGCCACCAACCGTGATCTGGCAAAGCCCCTGAGTGAACTCCTGCTTGAAGCTGGAGCCCTCTTGGGCCCTTAACTCAGGTCCTCACCCCTCCCAACCTCTACTGATAGCGACTCGGTCTGACGGTGTTGTATCGGTTCCTCAGGCACAGGGTTCTTGAAACTGTGAAACGTGGTCA
>ENA-UPTF01001357-UPTF01001357.1-marine-metagenome-genome-assembly--contig:-NODE-1357-length-15428-cov-5.115172_pt1 | contig 15428 bp, 13 predicted proteins | sample MGYA00238166_ERZ767019 | MGnify/ENA primary metagenome ERZ767019 (study PRJEB28930, sample SAMN06266391) | marine metagenome | isolation source: Sea water from 250 m depth | place: Atlantic Ocean...
GATGGTGTAGTGGCCTATCATGCAGCCCTGTCGAGGCTGCGACCCGGGTTCAAATCCCGGTCGGGGCGCCACTCATTCGCTTGTCGCGTTGGAGAGTTTCTCCGCTAGTCCATATGCCGTAGGATGCAATCCGATCCCACTAGCGGCTGCAATAAATACCGCGTAATTCCATTCGTTTGGAAGTAATTCGCCCCAATTGTAGATGCCGAGAAGATACCAAACGGCAAAGAAGGAAAGATGGAATTTGCTTGCCTTCCTTCCGAATTCCTCGTCTCCTTCTCGGAATTTGTACCACGTGGCCACGAAGGTCGCCACGAAAACCAGTGGCAGCAGAGTGCTCATCTGCCAATGGACGTAGTTGAGAAAGGGCAGGTCCCATAGACGGACTTCTGTGAGGACGAACCAGGCTTCTTGGAGCGACCATCGTAATGCTTGGAACCCTGATGCATACCCCCACCAAGGAGCAATTAATGCGATTACCAGGGCAACAGTGGAGATGCTCATTTTCTTGTGCATATCTCCTTGCTTGAGATTGTATGTGTTTTCCCCCTCAGCAGAGTCAATCGTCGGCCTCTGGGCCCAATTCGATTGTAGATCTCTAACTATGGTGAATGCCAAAAAGAGGGGTATAATTATCCAGAAGGCTAACAAAAACGAATACTCCATCGTTTCCTCTTGAGTATCGAAAGTTTTGCAGTAATCTCCCTCATAAATCCATTCGGGGACATCCCAACAGGCGGTGTATACGTAGTCCCGCCACTCATAGTATCCCTGCTGGACATTGCCCCAAGGTGTCTCGAGGACGCCTGTCGACACCCAAGGTCCGAGAAGTTCAACCTCGCCGAAGGCCGAGACCAGCCAGAAAGCTAGAAACGGCCACGCGACCAAGAACGGGACGATAGTGGGCATCTTCTCGGCTGATCCAGTGCTCAGATCTACGATGTCGGGTTTCTCCAGATGCCACTCCTCGGGAGACCAATCAACTCGTGCGATGTCCCAGTCCCGTATCCTCTCGAAATGCTCCTCCAGCCCGCCCTCAAGCGAGTTCCAGACCCATGGTTCTGTGCCTTCCCCTTCCGTTGGAGCCCCTGCTTTGGATAGGTTTTCCTTCAACACGGAGAGTATGTGCTCTTTGTCCGCGTAGCACAACTTCTGGATCGCCTCGGCCCTAGCCGCCCCATAGCCCATTTGGGCTTCGAACATGATGTCGCGCTCCGCGAATTCCTCCCATATATCGGAAAGCCTCGATCTGTAATGTCCTCCCCACCTCTCACCCGCCACCAAATCCTCCTCGAAATTCAGAAACAGGTTGCGGTCATTGTGAATGAGATGGATAAGGTGGAGGTCCGGATGCACCAGATTCTTGCAGTGAAAACAGATTCCATCGTAGGTATCGAACTCGCACAACCCATAGTGTAAGTCCGGATTGTCATCGCAGCGCTGGGTCTCGTCGTCCTCGGTCCACCAGAGGTCTTTCGATGGAGTCGGTTCGGTTTCTGTTTCTTGCTTCGTTTTCTTTGATGGAGGTGGTGGGGGCTTCTCGCCCTTGTGCTTGTAGCAAACTGGGCTGTTGTACATGTGGTGCCGATTGCAACCCTCAACCGAGCAAGGACCGCCTACACCCACTGTTTCTCACTCCTATTTCCATTCTCTTCAGTCTGCTATACGAGTTCGGTATGTTAAGTCTAATTACGGCGCGGGGGCTATCCATGCCTCAAACGAGCATAGTCGGAGTGTGGAGCTGTAATCGCGCTTGATTCTTAGAGATGGTTCTGGGGTACCTGACAATCTTAGAGGAAGGGTTTCTCGAATCGCCTCATTGGCATCTTCAATTTCTGTCTCGGCAACGATTACTCTTCCTCTCACCATACTGGGTCCTGTCCTGTCGAGCAGGGGCACGAGAGAGGGTAGGAGCTCGATGGTTCGATGTGGCAGGTTCACCAGAAGCATATCCCAACGACCTGTGAGTTCGGGGTTGTGCTGCAGCTCGGTGGCGTCCGCTAGACCTGTTATCCTGTCCTCGTGAAACCTTGCGATTGGGGCTGGCTCTGCCGGGTACTCCTTGCGGTCCCAGCGACGCAGGTTATCGAACAGCATCTCCACCGCGTCGGGGTTGAGGTCTGATGCAAGCACCCCTCCTACGAGTTCAGGCTCCCCCAGTAGTGTGGACAGAGCCGGGCCGACACCGCAGAATGGATCGCAAATGCGCAACGGCCGACCTAACAAGGAGCGTAGCTCCTTGGCCAGAGCCAGAGTTTCAAGCCTCTCAGACTGCAGCTTGGTCGAGAAGTATGCACGGGTGGGGTCGCAGAGTATGCTCCTACCGGATTCCCTCACCATCACCCTAGTGCTGGAGATATTATCCGGGATATTGTCCAGCAAGATCTCGTCTTCTAGCCTCGCTCCAATGGGAGTTAGGTCTCGAATCCTGAGTTCTCCTAGAACTCCCTGGTCAGACAAGATCAGCCTGATGTGAGGGTGTGAGAGGAGTTTTGCGGTCGCAATCTCCCGAGAGTGTTCGACGACCTCCTTGTCCAGCCTCACAATCATCATGTCACCGAAGAACTCGTGAGAGGACGGCCACGCTTCGCCGCCATCATCGACCACTTCGTCGCCCAGGAGGTTCCTGAGGTGCCCCCACCAGTCGGTGTCTGCCCTCTCGTCGGGCTCTCCCTCATGCTCGACGACCTCGAACTCCTCTAGGCCATCGGGAAGAGAGATTGGAGCCCCGAAATCCAGCGGTATGAGCCTGGATTCGGCGTCCTCAGACACGCAGACTCGCATACCCGGAGCGAGCAGTTCTTGCTCGCGAATCAGGCCGAGAGCACGCTCGACCTGCCGATTGGGTACAGAGAGATGTCGCATCACGTTCATGGTGGGCAGCGGGGCAGCGCGCTTCACCATGACGGATGAGGAAGTGGCCCCCGGGCTCTGGCTGATAGGCATCGGACCGGGCGATTTAGACCACATTACAGAAAGGGCTAGACGAGTAGCCAGGGGGTGCTCTAAGCGCTACTTGGAAGGATATACCGCGATACTTCCACCCACTGAAGAGAAGAGGCTTGAGTCGGTTGTTGGTCCGTGGGAGAAGTTGATGCGTGACGGGGTAGAATCACCCAAGAGCATGCTAGATGAGGCGCGGAGCGGTGCCGTCGCTTTGTTAGTCGTCGGAGATCCGATGCAGGCAACAACACACATCGACTTGGAGGAGCGTTGCGCGGAGGAGGGTATTGGTTTCCATGTTATACCAGGCCTTACCGCAACTGCTCTAGCTGTTTCATTATCAGGTCTTCAATCATACAGATTCGGTAGACAGGTAACCATACCATTCTCAGATGGTGACTACTTGCCGACTTCGCCGTTTGAGATGATTTGTAGGAACAAGGAAGCGGGTATGCATACTCTGGCGCTGTTAGATCTCGATCCAACTGGAATGGGGCTTGAGCAGCCACGACCTATGACTCCTAGTGAAGCGGTTGACCATCTAGTTCGCATGAATGAGAAGGTGGAAGAATTTGATGAATTGGTTGAAGAATGGGGCGGCCTACTCTTGAGTGATTTAGGAACCGAAGAGGAGAGAGTGATATCGGGGAGTTTGGGGGATCTTTCACAGATGAAAGGAGGCCACATCCACGCCCTGATTATCGCGGCTGAGTTCAGCGGGTTAGAAGCCGAGGCGTTCGAGCGTCGTAGGCTAATCGAAGATACGACGGAATGAAAGACAGGTTGCTAGTGGCGAGGGTGAAAGCATGGCAAAGCCTCCAGCAGAAGTCCGGTTTCCCGGTGACAAGAATCGCCGGAAGAGAATTCGGATGAGAGGAATCAAACAGGCCTCAAAGGAGATACAGAATCGATTGGACAGTAACCTCGAGGAGTTAGTGGAAGACCCGGAGGTTTTCCTACCTGAAATTAGAGGTGATGTAGACCAGTCATTCTTTTCCAAGGATCTGATGGCAAAGACTCTCAAAGAGGTCACAGCGGTGTCCACTAAGCGGTACGATACCAAGTGGCTTCGCAAGCGTATGACCAAGAAAGGTGGAGATATCGTATGTAGGGCGCTTGCCGGTAGTTTACTGGCTGCCTCAGAGGAGGATAGGTCCACTGTGGCCGTGTTCAAGAATCCGTTATTTGGCGTAGCCAGCTACATTCGCAGAGGGAATGGAAAGCAGAGTCATCTGGCGGGTATTCAGAATCATAACCACCCAAGACTTAGGCTCTTGGTATGGGATGAACATGCCAAGTCGGGACAGTGGTTCTTCTCTTGGGATGGTGGCTTCGTCTTCACCGGAACGACACCAGAACCGCCCTCAGAATGGGTGGATTCGAGTTTGGATAATGCTTCCATTGAACTCTCTGGAGAGGGAGATCTCCGATGGAGTGTTGGTTTAGAGGCGGATACTGTCGAGAATGGTAAATTGATTGATTCGGGCTGGCTGAGGCTTGAGTTCACCGATGGTACTTTGGTTGGTCTCTCTAGATCTGCCCTGGCCAACTCTGAGGAGCAGTTTGGACAGAGTGTTGCTATGGGTATGCTTCCACCACGATTGAGTGATATCGCTCAAGCTGAGTGGGTATGGAGGCCGTTCGGTTGGCCAGAAGATAGAGAGTTGCCGGCCGGAGGAATCGAGAGGCTTGAAGAGGTACTCGACACTTGGATGAGATTTTCTCTCGATGATTCCTCGTTAGCTAGAGCCTGTAGGAGTAGTATTCTCAATTCAATTGAGGATGGTTTCGTTGTAGGTACACACTGGTTCCCTGAGGATTCTCGCAATGATTTCCTCGAGCACCTCAGTGGGACTGATGAAGAGCGGTCTGCGATATCTTGTGTGTTGGACTCTCTAGACCACGGCATCCATGTGAGGACTGATGGTGAGGTGTTGGATCTGGACGATGATGTGATTCGCCTCGAAGAAGGAGGCTGTCATCCCAATCTGGTGGCTCTTTGGCCTGATTACGGTTTGATAATTCTGGAGAATCTCTACGATATCGAAGGGGAAGAAGCAGAAACTATTCTCGAGAAGCAGGCAAGGCGAAAGCAAGGATTCGGTGCGTTTCTGCGCGAGCTTGGAGTTAGTCGAAGCGTCGCCATGAAACTCAAAAGATTGCCATGGGAAAGTGAGTTCCTGCCCTCGCCGCTCTCCTTCGCAGATGAGTTGGTGAGACAGGCCGTTGATCGGGGTATCGCATCAACAGTCTCCAAGGCTCGGAAGGGAAGAGGTTTGGACATGGCTATGGGATGGGCTTGGCTGACAGTTCATGACAGAACTGAATCCGATGCCTGGAGGTTTGATGAGGATAGTCGAGACAAAGGAGGGGATTGGGTTCCTGCTCTACAGGCACTATGGGATGCTGCCTCTGAACTCCTACTCAATGACAATCTCGATTCTGCTCAGGACTATGAATCATCAATGAAATGGTTGGCTGAGGCAACAGGAACCCGTGTGCCAGATAATCAATGAGACAGGGCAATCCAGACTGCAACTGCGAATAGTGCTACACCCATTGCCATGTTGAGGTTCTTAGCTGATTGCTCAGTGCTGAATATTCTTCTGAGGAGGGTTCCGAAGACTGCCCAAGTGATAACTGCGGGTAGGCCGAATGTCAGGTTGAGTAGGACTAGAAGTGCCTTAGCAGTGAAGCCGGTACCAAAGAGTCCACCAAATGCTGTCAGTAAGACAAGAAAATGAATCCATGCCTTTCCGTTGACGACTTGAAGAATCATCCCGGTTCTGAAACCCAATCGGTCTGCTTGCTCATGATCGCTGTCGATGGGTGAAGATGTGGCAACCTTGTATGACAGATAGGCGATGTAAGCAGCACCAATGTAAGTAAGGAGTTGGAAAAGGTTCTCGTTCTCTTCGATGAAAACGGTGGCGGCGCCGATAAATAGACCGAGGGCAGACCAACCAACTGCCATTCCCAGAATCAGAGGCATTGTTCCCTTCAGGCCATGTTGGGAGCCATGCGCGGCGCACAACACATTGTTAGGACCAGGGGAGAAACACATCGCGATTTGAAAGGTAAGGGTGGCCAAGAGCAGCTCAGTATCCATGCCATCAGCCTGGTTAACTAATCGGCCTTTGCGCCTGCTAGTGCTTGATTAATGTCAGTCCACAAGTCCTCAACACTCTCAATACCAATACTCATTCGGACAAAACCAGGTATGATTCCTGCCTCATTTCGAACATCCTCAGGCACGAACATGTGGCTTGAGTTGAATGGGCATTCTACCAAACTCTCAACTCCGCCAAGACTGGTGGCTTCGAAGATTATGTCGAGATTACGCATGAATTTGAGTGCGGCCTCGTCCCCTCCCTTCACAACAAAGGAAATCATTCCTGTTCCGCGGGGTGTAATTCTCTGGGCTACTTCGTAATCTGGGCTGGATGAGAGGCTTGGGTGGTTGACTTGCTCAATCATGTCATGGGCCTCAAGGCGGTTTGCGATATCTGCTGCATTCGAAGTGTGGATAGGCATCCGGGCGTGCAATGTTCGCATCCCCCTCTCTAGCATGTAGCACATATGCGGGTCAGCCGCACCACCAAAGTGGACTTTCTTCGGGAAAATCTCGGCTACTAGGTCCTTGCGTCCTACGACCAGCCCAGCGATTAGGTCCGAATGACCACCGAGGTACTTGGTGCCGGAGTGAATGACCAAATCGAAACCGAGGTCGATTGGGTTGCATCCCCATGGGGTCGCAAAGGTATTGTCGACAATGGAAATGAGGCCGTTCTTCTTTGCCAGTGCTGCCATGGCCTCAAGGTCACAAACCTTGATGACGGGGTTTGTGATTGTCTCAACATAGAGAATCTTGGTGTTCTCTTGGATTGCCGCTTCGTAAGAGGCGGGATCACGCATATCCGCCATTGAAACTTCTATGCCGAAGCGAGGGAGATCTTCTGTCATCAGACCGTATGCCCCACCGTAGCAATCAGGACTGGCAATCATGTGATCACCTTTGGAGAGCAAAGACATCAGAGTCGTAGATATGGCAGCCATTCCACTTGCGAAAGCCTCGCCGTCTTCAGCCCCCTCTAGTTGAGCTAGTTTCATTACGATTCCTTCAGAGTTGATACTAGACAGACGAGAGTAAAGTGCAGTATGTTGTGCTCCAGCAGCCCAACCTGCGTACCGCTCATCAGTCAGTTGGTATGTGGCGGTGTTGAAAATCGGAGTTACAGCGGCACCCTCGATGTTCTGAGTACCAGACCATACAGCCCGTGTAGCGAACTCCTTGTCTGAGTGTTTCTCGTTCATGGCTGGGCGAGTCGTCGTCTATCCATCAATGATGCGCCTATGGGGATTTATTCATTCAGTTCTGAATGCTGGGTTAGATCATCCCAACGGCCGATAGGACGGAATTGATGTCGGCATCGACAAGAATGGGCTGAGAAAGAGAGTTCTTAGCAGCGAGATCGGGGTCCTTCAGGCCGTGTCCTGTCACAGTTACAACTACGGTACTTCCTGACGGTATTCCTGTAATCTCATGGTGTTTCAGCAAACCAGCGATACCTGCTGCTGAGGCCGGTTCTACGAAAATTCCGGCGGTTCTAGCCAGTAATCTGTGAGAGTTGAGAATCTCCTCGTCACTCACCATTCCTATTGCTCCGCCTGACTCTTCAATGGCCATATTTGCCTTGACCCAACTTGCTGGATTGCCGATTCGTATCGCGGTTGCAACAGTCTCGGGTGACTTTACTGGAGTTCCCTTAACGATAGGAGCAGCACCCTCGGCCTGCCAGCCCATCATTCTCGGCAACTCAGTGATTTTGTCTGAGTCATAATACTCCTTGTACCCCTTCCAGTAGGCGGTAATGTTGCCGGCGTTGCCGACGGGAAGGAAATGCATATCCGGGGCTCTCTCAAGGGTGTCGCAGACCTCGAAGGCGCCTGTCTTCTGCCCTTCAATGCGGAACGGATTAATGCTATTGACAATTTCAACATCGTCTCTTTTTCCTAATTCTCTGACAATCTCAAGTGCGTCATCGAAGTTACCTCTCACTTCAATGGTCTGAGCCCCGTGAATCAGTGCTTGGGCCATCTTTCCGGATGCTATCTTTCCTTCAGGAAGTAGGACCAAGCAAGTAAGTTTGGCAGCGGCGGCGTAGGCGGCTGCCGAAGCGCTTGTGTTTCCAGTACTTGCGCAGACAAGAAAACGGGCCCCACGCTCAACAGCCTTGGTGACTGCCAGTGTCATTCCACGATCCTTGAATGATCCAGTCGGATTGAGTCCTTCATGCTTGATAAGGAGTCTGAAATCGGCCCCCATTTCCTTGACAATCTGGCTAGCATCGATCAGTGGTGTGCCGCCCTCATTAAGGGATACAATCTGAGTGTCATCAGTCACTGGTAGGAAGTCACGATATCGCTTGATGACCCCGTGACCTGTCATGGTGTGCCCTAGTGGGCTTCAGCCATGAACCTCACCCGGCCCACCCAAGCGGCCTGCCAAATTGAGGCAGACCGCAACAACAGGGCCGATTAGAACTGCAAACACAATCGTTCCAATACCGAAAGTCCCTCCGAGAATCAGCCAGCCAATTACGAGGACCGTGCCTTCGATTGCCCCCCTGACTCTGGCAATCGGTACACCGGATACTCTCTGTAATCCTGTCATCCACCCATCTCTAGGGCCCGGGCCTAGATTGGCGGTGAGATAGATCCCACTGCCAATTCCAATCAGGAGCACCCCGAGCAGGACCTGAGCTATGGCTAACGATTGCGTCTCTGGTGTTGGGAGTCGCGGGACCATGAACTCGATTGCTGCAGCGATGATTATCGCGTTGAGGATGGTTCCTATTCCGGGCTTTTCCCTCAGAGGAATCCATAGAAGGAGGACCAGTACACTGACGAGAAAAGTCGCTTGTCCGACTGACCAGTCGATATTGATAGCAATCCCCTCGGCTAGGACTGTCCAAGGAGTGTTGCCGATTCCAGCAGCAATTAGAATGGCATCTCCTGTTCCAAACACCCATAATCCGATGATGAGTACAATGAGGGTTTTGAGGCGAGGTCTGAGAGTTCCTGGGTCTTCTGCGCTCCATCTGGTGGTAGGAACTTCTTTGGCTGGGCGAAGTACATCCATTAGGCCCATGGCCCTGCGAATTACTGACAGCCAATCAAACCGATGCATACTTTGAATGGCAAGGGACCCCTAGCCTCACCTAGGTGAGGCTGTGGAGAGTTGGGAGCATCCTATAGATACAGGCGAGGCTCCTGAGGACGGTTCTCATTTCGATGTCATAGTGGTTGGTGGCGGTCCTGGTGGCTCTGCTGCTGCAGCATACAACGCTCTGAAAGGAAACAAGGTACTGCTAATCGAGAAGGATGTGTGGCCGAGGGATAAGCCATGCGGAGATGCAGTTGGAGGTAAGTCTCTATCCCATGTTGAGGAGCTTGGAGTCCTGCCAATGATTCAAGCCACCCCCTACTACCAAGTCGATTCAATAGTATTCGGTAGTGCCAACGGCTCCCAAGTCAGAGTGATGCTACCTGAGGAGAGTTACGAAGCTAAGGGTCTGATGTCGGGATACGCTCTTCCTAGGGTTCAGTTCGACTACATGATGTTCAAACGGGGAGCCGAACTAGTAAGAGAGAATGGGGGCTCGGTGATTCAAGGATTCTCAGTCAATGAGGTATTGGCCGAGGAAGAGGAGGGAGGATCGAAGATAATTGGGGTCTCGGGTAAGTCTGGAGGAAGACGTTCAGATAATCCTATTTTGTCCTTCACAGCTTCTGTAACCATAGGTGCTGGTGGGTACAACTGCCCAGTATCAAGGAAGATTGTTGAGTTGCATGATGAGCCTCATAAGGACAACGAGCATTTCTGTGGCGGATACAGAGAATACTGGGAGAATGTATCTGGTTTGGAAGGAGGAACGGGGCCTATTGAGATTCATTTCATCGATGAGGTTCTACCTGGATACTTCTGGTTATTCCCAGTCAAAGAAGGCGTAGTAAATGTTGGAATTGGGATGCTTATTTCCGAACAGAGAAAGCAGAAAGGGATGAAAAAATCATTGAAGCAAATTCAGAAGTGGGTTATTGAGGAGCACCCCAGATTCAAGGAAAGGTTCAGTGGGTCTAGACTTGTTCCTGGATCTGAGAAGGGTTGGCAGCTACCTTTCGGATCCCCAAGAAAGAATGCTCCGTCCTTCCAACCACGTAGGGGGGCCATGGCTGGGGCGATGTCAGTAGGGGATGCTGCCAGCCTAGTTGATCCATTCAGTGGAGAAGGGATTGGAAACGCATTACTCACCGCCAAGATGACCAGCGTTCACTTCGACAAGAGTCTGCACTCTGATGGTTTTCCAGAGGGAGCTGCGGCTGAGTATATGGAAGACCTTTGGAATGAATTGGGCGGAGAATTATCGAATTCGACAAAACTGCAACGGATGATGAAGATGAAGAGGTTGACCAATTGGTTCGTCAAGAGGGCTTCGAAGAAACCGGAGATCGGTGAAATGATGTCTGAGATGATTGCTAGTAAGGAGACGCAGAGGGCTCTGTGGAGTCCTTGGTTCCTGTTCAAGACACTAGTGTTGCCCTGAGGTGTAAGATGTCGGGCCCTTCTACTTCCTTAGACGGTATCAAAGCCGTGTTTCTAGACCTCGATGGGACAATTTATCTAGGCTCTAATCTCATTGAAGGAGCGGAATCATTCCTCAGCCGTCTGGAAGAGAGTGGGATTAGGAGATTTTTCCTCTCTAACAATTCGAGTAAGTCAGTTGGACAGTATTTGGAGAAGTTACATGGCCTGGGGATTTCCGCTTCGGCTGATGAGATTCTCCTGTCAACTCACGACCTGATTTCGTGGTTGAGAGAGAATAGCATCGACCAGACCTATTTGGTTGGCACAGAGGGTATGAGAGAGATGTTGGAGTCTGTAGATGTGAATACAGAATCGGAGAATCCTCAATATGTCGTTCTAGGTTATGACACAGAAATAACCTACGAGAAACTCAGCACTGCCTCAATTCACTTGCATAGAGGGGTCCCGATGGTGTCCAGTCATCCAGATGTCGTCTGCCCTTCCCCTGACGGAGGGCTGCCAGATACAGGTGCGTACATGGATCTTTTCGAGGCTACTACGGGTGTGCGACCGGAACATGTCTGCGGCAAGCCCAACGCCGGGATGATTTTGCATAAAGTGGAGGAGTTAGGACTACGCCCGGATCAGTGCGCCATGGTGGGAGATAGATTGTACACAGATATGGAGATGGCTGAACGGGCCGGTGTCCAAGGGGTACTAGTCCTGAGTGGAGAGGCCACAATAGAGGATCTCGAGTCGGCACCTCAGAGTCCTTCTATTGTTGTTGGCTCAGTAGATGAGTTGGTGCGTTAGTGGAAAGCCTCAACCACCATATCCCCACGGCAAGCCATGGCTGAGGGAGTGGTGACTGTTACCGGAGCCAGTGGGTTCATCGGAAGTCATGTGGTGGCCAACCTCCTAGCCAGAGGAAGGAAAGTGAGGGCTACGGTTAGAGACGCTGGTGACCCAATTAGGGTCGACCATCTCAAGGGTCTTGAGATTGCAGAAGGAGGAAGACTCGAGATAGTCGAAATGGACCTATTCGATGAGTCTTCAGTGCATGCAGCAATCGCTGGTTGTACCGATTTGATACATACCGCTGCCGCGGTTAGAATCAGCGCCAAGGACCCTCAGAGGCAGATTGTTGATCCCAGTGTAGTTGGTACACAGAATGTGATCTCGGCGATTGATGCGGCAGGTACTGTTGAGAGGTTTGTACACACCTCCTCGACTGCAGCCATCAGACCGATGAAATGGAAGGATGGTCAAACTCTGACAACAGAGACCTGGGCTGACGACGCCACGCTCGAGGATAACCCGTATGGATTGGCAAAGGTGCTGGCCGAGAGGATAGTTAGAGAATGGCATTCGGATGGGGGAGATGGGAAACCAAGAATGGTAACGATTCATCCAAGCGTTGTCTTCGGTCCTTCGATGAGTAAGATTCACCTTCGGGGCTCGCTCTCTTTCCTCGATGCTCTAGTCAAGAGAAAAGTTCCTCTTCTGATTCCCATTCAAATCAACATCGTCGATGTGAGGGATGTGGCAGAGGCACATGTGAGAGGATTGACGATGGGGGAGAATGCAGGGAGGTATCTGACAGTCAGTGGTGATATGCAGTTTTCTGAAATTTCTAGGGTATTAAGGGAGGGTTACCCCTCACTAAAGACTCCAAGATTTACTGTCCCGTATTTGGTCGCACTACTTGCTGGTCCTCTGTTTGACAAACGGATAACACGATCTTGGGCGAGACAGCACCTTAGAAGGAAGCTCTACTGGGACGCAACTCCAGCAGAACGAGAATTGGGTATGACATGGAAGGGAGCTAGAGAATCTATACTCGATTCGGTTCCTGGTATGCTTGAGAAAGATGAGTGAAAGTATGTGTCGAATTGCTCCTCTACTCGTTCTGCTTATGCTGAGTTCCACCATAGGTGGTTGTCTTTGGTGGGAGGAAGAAGAAGAGGAGCGGTTTGAGAGCAGTCCTTTCTCCTTCGAGCAGTCGGTCCCGATTACAACTTGGTACCACTACCCTGGTTCGGTCTCGGCTCCCTGGGCTGTCGATGCAACAGATGTTGCAGCAGTCTCAGCGGCTAATATCACCGCAAACCTCAGTGGTAATAGCACCCCTTACTTTGCGAACGCAACATACTATGGAACGGGCTTCGATACTTTCGAGCCGACCATAGGTATCACCGGCTCCGGTGCTATCTTCTTCACTAATTGGAATGGGCTTGGAGATGGTACTCACATCATCCGATCACGCGATCAGGGGCAGACATGGGAGGATGTTGGGCCATTCGGAACATTTGATGAGGACTCAGGACAGACCCCGAATTCAAACGATCCTTACATCTATGTTGACAAGTTCACAGATAGGTTGGTCAAATTCGATATGCACGCTCTAACTTCGATGTTTGTTGAATACTCAGATGATGATGGTGATTCATGGAGTGTGCCATACCCCGTCGAGGGATACTATGTCACTCAAGATCATCAGAGTATTGCATCAATGCCTCCACCTCCTGGAGTAACAGCATTTCATCCTGTAATCTATGTCTATTGCATAAACACAGGATCTCCCGCTGCTGGCGCGCAATGTTCTCGTTCCCTCAATGGTGGATTATCATGGGATGTTCAAAGGATTGGGTTTCCAAGCAGTAGTTTCCCACAGTGCTCGGGGTTACATGGACATGTTGCTGGAGGGATAGATGGAGCAGTTTATCGAGGCAATCCTTCGTGTGAGGGTCCTGCTGTTTATCGTTCACTAGATGGGGGCTATACTTGGAGTGAACACACTATTACAACCGAAGTTGGGATGCAACAGGGTTGGCACGCTCATGAAGTTGCAACTGCTGTAGATGATGGTGGTAATTTACATGCGACTTGGATTAGTAATGATCAGATGCCATGGTATGCATATTCAAGAGATCAGGGTGATACTTGGAGTGACCCTATGATGGTGGCCGCCCCTGGAGTAACAGAAACTGGCTTCCCAACAATATTCGCCGGAGCAGAGGGGAGAGTGGTAATCGGATATATTGGAGAGGTGAATGATGTTTCATCTAACAACTCTACAGTTGGAGGGGTTGGGTGGGGCGGCTATATGGCGATAATGACTGATGCATTCGCTGAGAATCCTCTGATTACTAGTGTTGCTGTAAACCTCCCAGAAGATCCTTTGGATATTACCTCAGACTGTGGTAATGTGCGCTGCGGAGGCTTTGGAGATTTCATCGATGTCGAGATTGATGATGTGGGGCGTCCCTGGATAGCTCTCGCTCATAATGCGGCGGGATTCGATGAAGCTATCATCGGGACATTGACGGAAGGACCCGCTCTGTATGGAGAATTAACCTATCTAGAGGAATTACCCCCCGGTGGAAACTCGACGCTGAAGATGAGTTAGCCCTGAGAAATCTGATGTAGGCGAGGCGGAGACCACGGCCCCCGCATGATTGTCTCACACCAGCACAGGTTCGTATTCGTCAAGACCCGGAAGACGGCAGGTACGAGCATCGAGATTGCTCTTGCTCAACATTGTGGGCCCGATGATATCATCACTCCAATTGACGAAGTGGATGAGCAGATTCGCCGCAATCTTGGCCATCGCGGGCCTCAGAACTTTGAGGTCCGGAAGAAAGTGGGGGGGATTATTGGGATTGCTCGGAGAATGTTAGGCAAGGATGTAGTGAGGTACTACAACCATATCCCAGCTGGCTCTATTCGAGGTAATGTAGGGGCACAGATATTCGATTCTTATCAAAAATTCTGTGTTGTTCGGAATCCTTGGGATAGGGCTGTTTCTCTCTACTTCTGGCGCAAAAACCGCCCCGATGCTAATCGTCTCGGGAAAGAAACGAGTTTTGCGGATTTTGTCCGCGAGACTTCTCCTGATATTTTGAGCGATTTTGAGATTTTCACAATTGATGGTGTGGCGGCGGTCGACCGTTTCGTCCGCTACGAGAATCTCAATGTTGATTTGTCCGCTGCATTAGCAGAATTAGGGCTTCCAGCGATTTCACTACCTCATGCAAAGTCAGGGACGCGTAAAACGAAAGATCATTATTCGTTGATTTATGATGATGAGTCGGTTGCCAGAATTGCCGATTTGTGTGCTTGGGAGATAGAAAATCTTGGCTACGAATTCGATGATCGACGCTGAGAATGAGATGACAAAACACCGTTCATCTGATGTATGCGGGTCTTGACCGAGGTTCGTGCGCGCATTAGCCATGATGTTGGTTCTGGTGATGGTTTCAGCCCCTCTAGGGGGCTGTTTTGGAGGGAGCGAGGTGGTTGTCGAAGATGATGAAATGTTCAATTTTGATGATTTATGCCCTCAGGGAATTGCTAACAACACATGGTATCACTATTCCAACGCCACAGACGCCACCAAGGTCTCAGATGTGTTCAATGGGACCTCAGTTCTCGTTGGGAATAACGCTCCTGTATGTGCGATAGGCACTTACTACGGAATTGGTCTGACTACTTTTGAGCCTACAATAGGAGTAACATCTGCCGACAACCTGTACATGACGAGTTGGGGCAATGGGGATTCTGGTTCTACAGCGATTGTTCGGTGTTCTGGATTGATTGGGATGACGAATGTAAGTGACTATCTATGCGAGGATGTCTACAGTGTGTTCGCACCGGTCGCCAATAGCAACGATCCGTATGTATATGTCGACCCGTGGACTGACCGCATAATGAAATTCGACATGCATGCACTGCTTGGGATGACTGTAGAGTGGTCTGACAATGAAGGAAGTAGTTGGACAGGACCTTCGGTGGCTACTGGTTGGTCGGTTCAAGACCATCAAACGATTGCGTCCTCGCCTTATCCAGCGCTCCTGCACCCGACAACATGGGTGTTCTGTGTCAATGGGAACTATCC
>ENA-UPTF01001358-UPTF01001358.1-marine-metagenome-genome-assembly--contig:-NODE-1358-length-15422-cov-3.486087_pt1 | contig 15422 bp, 13 predicted proteins | sample MGYA00238166_ERZ767019 | MGnify/ENA primary metagenome ERZ767019 (study PRJEB28930, sample SAMN06266391) | marine metagenome | isolation source: Sea water from 250 m depth | place: Atlantic Ocean...
TGGCGATGGAGGATTAAACGACCCCGATTATCCAGAACGGCCCGAGGATGATTGGTCCGAATACACCTATGAGCAAGAGGACGAAATTGAAAATCGATTCATACAATGGGCACGCTCTGTCGGGGAATCCGAAGAGACCATCCGGGCTCACATCGACGAGATGTTAGGAATAGACAGGCACAGCGTTCTCTTTAGCCGATACCTCTTCGCCGCTTCTAGTGCTTTTTCCATAGGGCCAATACGCAGAGAACCTCTCGAGGCTGCCTTCAGTGGCTTACGAGGCCCCACGCCCAACACTACTGGCATTTCTCCCAATATAGACGCAAGGATTGACCATCTAAGACAGTTACATCGAAGTGGCGCTTTAGATTGCGGTCCCGACGACCCTGAATGGAGAAATTTTCTGATGAAGGGAAACTGTCAATTCTGCAAACGACCTCTGAGACTTTCTAACTCTGGTCGAGATCCATTGATTCTTCTTCATGACTCTCTGACGCCAGAAGACAGAACCTTCCTTCTCAGGGAAACCTGTAATCCACGCAGACACAGTGATTCGCAGCAGAGGATAAACAACATTCCGAAGCCGAGAAACCGCATCATTCCACCACGCGAAGCGGTGGAAACTAGAATCTCAAGTCGTTTCACTGCTTTCATGAAGGATAGAACTAGGCCACTTAGGCGCATCTTTCGCTCGTAGTTCTGAGGCCCGAGTAATTTCAAAATGGCAAAGTATCTCATGGAAGAATCTGAACAGAATCTCCAACACACACCAGACCTTCATCCACTACCCTTGCCGACCATCTAGACCAACCGACTTCCTTGTCGTGATCAATCCTCGAGAAGTTCTGTTCCATGAAGGATTCACCAATCTTCGAGCAGGGAACACAAGGCTCACTCAACTCTAGGGTGGCCTTACCAACCCTCAGCATCATACCAACCTCCAGATTGTCCCAGTCCACACCTTCTATGGTTAGATTCTCACCTGTGGAACCAACTTCGATAGCGTGACCTTCTTCTTTCAGTTGCTCAATTCTTTCCAGAGAAAAGAGATTCACTGCCCTTCCAGGGTCACCTCCCCTTCTCTCAGTGCGGAATCTGTTATGGTCGCCCTCAACGCCCTCAAATCGGATTGTTGCGGCTCGGATGGGGAGTTTGGGAACTCCTCCATTCTCACTGACATTTACAGAATGAATGACGCCGCTCATATCTCCTCCTAGAATTCAAACTCTACTCCGAGCCTATCAACCATTTCGAGATATCTTTCCGCAAGCATCGGGTCAGGCTCACTCATCACATGCTTCCAATATCTCCACGCGGCTATCGAGAGAGTTGCGTATCGATACAGAGCAGGCAACGCCTCCTTCTCAGATTCTGTGAGTGGGCTGACGGATTCGTAACCGTTCAGCAGGGCACCCCAACACTCCTGTCGCGGCACCCCATCCTGCCAACCAAAGCCGACGAAAGCCATCACTAGGTCGAAGGCACGAGGCCCTATCCAAGCCTCTTCGAAGTCAATAATCGCCGTAACAGCAGCACCTCCCAGAACATTGTCTGGAAACAAATCCCCATGCAATACACCTTCGGGAAGATCCTCCGGGATGTCCCCGCGCAACTCTTCGGCCTGCCTCTTGAGTTGAACTAGAAATTCGGGCCACTGTGCCTCTACTCCTGCTGCTTCGTACATACTCTCAAACAGAATCCAACCCATCCTGTAGTCCCGAGGAAAATAGTCAACGAGAGGGATTTCGTGCATCCTCGCCATTGTCTCACCGAGACTCTCCAGCGCTACCGGGTCAGAGCTCAGATGCCCACCTTCAACATACGGCAACAGGGTCCAAGCTACTCCATCCCTCACAGCGTAGCGTTCTCCATCAGTGAGTTGTATAGGGACGGATGTAGGGATTCCATTCCGCTCAACATGTATTTGCCGATTAATGACCGCATCGACACCGGTTAGATTCCTCTGAGCGTGCCATATTTTGAGTACGAAAAGACCACCATCAGTCAGTTTGAGTAGATTGTTTGAGTTATCCCAACCTCCTTCCATTGGTGTGATTGACTCCACATCAGACAATCCAGCTAGGTCTGCCAACCAACGGGAGTCTTCGATTGAAACTCCAGCCGACATCTCATCCCTCACCGTTCATGATTTCATGAAGTCGCTCTGCGTGGTTCTCTGGGGTCAGCCCAAGCTCTTCGATCCGAGCCAACCCGTTGCGAGCCCAACGCTCTCGTGTACCTGCGTCGCGAGCCTGTTCGAGCGCGCGATTCCAAGCATCCAAATCTCCCCTCTCGACCAACCTACCATTCAACTGGTCCACTACTGTCTCAGTATACCCCCCTTCGTTGACGAAGACAGGAGGAACACCAAGAGCCATTGCTTCGATAGGAGTCAATCCGAAAGCCTCACCATGCGCGAGGCCGATTACTGCCACGGAACCTCGCATTACCGCTAGCATGACCTGAGTACTCAGTCCTGAAAGTACCTTAACTGGAACTCCAAAACCCTCTCCATAGCCTCGCAATGCAGCGTTCTCGCTTTCCTTTCCTCCACCTATAACGACGAGCCCCAACCCACTTCCAACGAGATGATCGACTGCCTCATAGATGCCCTTGAATCGGGACAGACGCCCGACTGTGACGGCATACTCGCCTTCAGTGAGCTTGAGCTCCCGTCTCGAAGCAGTCTCATCATGAGCAGCCACCCTAGAGAACTCTGAGAGGTCCACCGAGGGGTACAACACCCCTCCTTTGATCCCGTAGATTCTATGCAGGTTGTCAGAAGAGAAGCCCGAGTTCGCAGAGACACTCCATCCAGGATTGTCGGCAAAGCCGCGGAAGGACTTCTCAATCCTCCTTCTTTGCACGGTCTGTAGGAGATGCATCAGCCGAGGCCTCCAGCCACCACTCCCATCGGGATTTAGATGGCTGACATCATCGTGAATACCAGGCTTTGACTCGAGGAAGTGCAGGTGCAGGGGCTTGTCAGCCGGGACTAAGGCAGGGAACTCCATGGAACCGTTGCCACCAGTCAGATGGATCGCGTCAGCCCACTCGATGGCCGCTACTGCCGACTCGTGCTTCCTCCAAGCGGTAGCAGCGCTGCGTTCCTGACCCGCTGCAATCTCGTTTAGCAAACCTCCACCTGGTTGCCACTGGTTCACTGGTTCAAGCACCGGTATTCCACTCGCTAGAATCTCGACTCGTTGCGAATCGAGCAGGTTCAGGCACGCAAATTTGACTTCGAACATCTCGGCTATATGCGGCAGGTTGCGCATGAGGTCACGAGCCGCACCGCCATTCACAGTCATGGCTGCCTTGACTACCAACAGCCTCTGCTTGTCTCCGCTCACGAAGTCACGATTGGGTATGCACGATAAGGGGCTTCGGTCATTCCAAAATCTTAGAATTAGATTATAGCGAAATCGGGTAGTTCAGATAGCAAGGCATTCACCTCTGCAATTTTGTCTTGGTAAGGCTCTAGAAGAGGGTGCATGGAAGAAGTATTTCTTACCTCAAATCCAGAAAAGGAAACACCAAAGGTTTCCTCAAATAACTCCGAATTCTCTGCAACCCGGTCTGTGTTGATTAGCACTATAGGGAAATAACTACTCTTAGTCCAGTTTTCGATTTGCTGTGAAACTCTGTCTATCCAACCTTCTATTGAGAACTCACTTTCATCATCTCTTAATTTGTAGTAATTGAATGAGAAGTCTCTGTTTAATTGTGAACTTAGTGCTAATCCGAGATCATCAATGAAGCAGAAAACCCCCATTTTTACACCTATATCTAGAGGCCTGATGTAATGACATCCTTTTGCTCTATGAGCCTCATTTCTGATGAAGTATTTTTCTTCAAGGAGATTAACTATGAAGTTGGAGCGAGCACCGCCAAAGGTATTGACCCAAATGTCAGTAGGTTCTCTTTCGTATAATTTGAGTAACTCCTCTTCTTCAATAATAATCCTAGATCCATCAGGATTTTTCGGACTATTGTCGAAGAACGATTTTGGGTTTGTCAGAAGTTGCTTCAGAGTCCAAGCACCCGGAATATACACAAAACTACCCAATCTTTCCGTTTGGGTCCGAATATAAAATCCGCACCCATTCAAACAACCTTAGCATCAACTGGTAGGGTTACAATTTTCATACTCCCTCCGGGTATGGTTCAAGAGTCTTAATCCCCGCCCGGATACATGGTCGACATTGCCTCGATGGTTCTCGGCAGCTTCCAAGACTCACTGGATAGCGCGTTCGGCACATCACTGGGATGGATTACTGGACACCTTATTCTGGCCGGCGCATTGGCACTAATGGCAATCGCAATCAAAAACCGAGACCATGTAATCAACCAGTCTGGCTTCTCCAGAGATACCCTCGTGGATATCGCGGCGACAACTGCAGCGACCGTGGTCCTGTCCGGGATATTCGTGAACACCTTTGGTTGGCCCGGAGCCGCTGCACTCGCCCTTGCTCTCGCTTCCGCACTATCCCTCAGGTGGCATGTGCTAATCCTCGAATGAGCGCCTTCTGCGGCGAATCACAACCACTGCTATTGCAAGCACTATGACCACGGTCACTCCGCCAACAATCACGGGCGCCTCGTCGGAATAGTCTCCAAATATTGAGTCATTACCAGTTAAATCGATAATACCAATTCCAATAGTTTTCGGCTCTACCTTGACATCAATTCGTTCTCCATTGCATGAATTCGGAATCACACCCACCCAATCATCCTCCCACCAGATCGCGATACATCCGTCCCAAGTTTCTCCGAGATTCGAAGGAGTCAATATCTGGAACTGGCAGTTAGTGGAGGAATCCCCTGATTGTATCTGAAGATTGCAAGGTGCACTTTGGTCAACGAAACCAGACGGCCAAGAATTATCACCACTATCTGATACCATCCTAGGGCTAAAATTAGTATTGAACCCGTCATTACTTGTGCAAGTAAAAGAAGTTGAGAACACGATTACATCTCCAGCTTCCACCGCCCCTCCGCCTTGCCCCATAGTCCAGTCACAAGACATAAACGCAACAACAACAACTGTCACCTCTGAATATTCTGGAGATGTAATCAAACTAACCGTAATGCCATTTGCTTCCACAACTTGAGCAGAGATATTGACTAGGTATGAGCCGGCAGCATGAGCCTCATCTCCCCGTACAAGAGCCTGAAAACTTACTTCAGATCCGGCACCAACTGTGGCCGATGCAGGAGCGGCTGCAGAAAATGTACCACTCTCAACGCTAATCTCGACCTTTTCTGAATGAATGGTTGGATTTTCCAGTACACAGTAAATGACTGAGGTCCTTGTTGAGCCCGGCCAAACTTCCATCTCGGCGGGTTCATCGCATGTGATGTTGATTTCGGGGTAAATTCCCTGCGCCGAGGCAACAGGGGTGAAAACGACCATTGACCCAATCAAGACGATTAGAGTCATCAAGACAGACACCCCTCTCATGGTAATAGCCTACCCTCTAAACGGATAGATATTGTCTCCCAAATCGCCATTTTCCTTTGTTTATCCACTCAAAGCATTCATGGCGACCCCTAGGGTCGCCCGAACCCATGAGTGAGAGTGGGGGCAAGCCTCCAGTGGTTATCGTCAATCCCGAGACCACAGTTACCAGCGGCACCGAGGTTCAGGAGAAGCTGATTGTTGCAGCTAGGGTGTTCTCTGACCTACTCAAACCCACTCTTGGCCCCCGTGGCCTCGATAAGATGCTGTACAAGACTGACGGCACGACAGCGATTACCAATGACGGCGCGAAGATTGTCGCCGAACTCATGGTCAAGCATCCTGCTGCCAAGATGATGGTATCGATGGGCAACTCGCAGGAGGAGACATGCGGGGATGGGGTCACCACAACCATGCTGCTATGCGGGGCCCTTCTCGAAGAGGCCAACAACCTGCTGCGTAAGGGATTGCACCCACTGACTCTCGTTGAAGGCTACAGATTGGGCCTTGCGGCATGCATTGAGCAGATGGATGCTGATACCCGAGACGCCTCCGAAGAACGCCTCACCGCAGTGGCTGAGACAGCGCTTCGCGGCAAGGGTGCAGAGGCAGCTCTGGATCACTTCTCAACAATCATCTCTCAGGCTCTGAGTGTACTTGCAGAAAACCGCGATGATGCCGGTGCCGAGCATGTTGCGATGTTCAAGACTGGCACCGGTGGTCTGAGAGACTCGAGACTGATTCGAGGTGTTGTAATCAATCGAAGGGTGCTGATGGACAGTCTTCCGAATCACCTTGACGACGCCAAGGTAGCTGTTCTTGGCGGCGATTTGAAAATTCGCTCAATGACTCGAGATGCAGAAATCAAAATCACCAGTGCAGACCAACTAGACTCGTTTGTCGATGCTGAAAAGTCACGCAAGGACACGATTGCTGAGGCCATAATTGCCAGTGGAGCGGGCGTAGTGCTTTGCTCAGGAGAAGTAGATCGCGACATACTCCACCACCTCTCAGACTCTGAGATTCTTGCTGTTGGAGAATTAGATGAGTCTGAACTCAGGAACTCTGCAGAAGCCACGGGAGCCAATATTGTCGACTCTGTACTCGATATCGAGGCCGATGATCTAGGAGTGTGCGGCTCTCTGAAGTGGGAGAGGAGGGAGGCTTCCGACCAAGTTGAGGACATCATCCGAATCGATGGATGCCCTAACCCACGAGCAGTCACAATAGAGGTTGGAGGGGGTGGCGACACTGCTACCGAGGAGATTATCCGAGGTCTACATGACTCTCTCAGAGCAACTTCGATTGCTCTGGCCGACGATGAGTTGCTACCGGGAGCTGGTTCCATCCAGGCTAGAATGGCAGCTGCAGTACGCAGGGCATCTGAAGAGGAGCCCGGACGAGCTAGGCTAGCGATGGACGCCTATGCCAGAGCCCTTGAGACCATTCCTTCAACCTTAGTAGAGAACTCGGGAGGAGACTCTCTGGACAGAGTTCTTGAACTCCGGGCGACAACCACTGAGGACAATTTCGCTGGAATCACCCCAGACGGCTCTGTTGGACCTGCAACAGGAGTCTGGCACCCCCGAGCCGTCATTGAGGAAGGCCTTGAGTCGGCCACCGAGACGGCCATGAGTATGCTCAGGATTGACCAGGTCATCTCTGCTAGGGGAGACTAGGCGCGTACGAACTCTTCAAGACCGTCGCACACACGCATCAGCATGGCCCATCCGCGAGCACTACTCAGTGTATGGGACAAGGAAGACATCACCGGTTTGGGCAAGTCCCTCTCAGAGATGGGATGGGAGATTCTCTCTACCGGAGGTACTGCTCGTAAACTAAGAGAAACCGGCCTGCAAGTTACAGATGTCTCAGAGGCCACAGGGCACCCGGAGGTCTTCGATGGTCGAGTCAAGACACTCCATCCAGCAGTTCATGGAGGGATATTGGCACGCCGTAACAACGAGGTTGACATGGCCACCCTGTCCGAACTTGGATACGGTACCATTGATCTAGTCTGCATCAATCTGTATCCATTCGAGGCCACAGCTGCGCGCAATCCCCCTGTGAGCAATTCAGAACTCATTGAGATGATCGATATCGGCGGTCCTACGATGGTGCGTTCAGCAGCAAAAAATCACACCGATGTCATTGTCCTAACCCATCCTACTCAATATGCCGGAGTAATTGACTCCATAACCGAAGCCGAAGGCAATCCCTCGGGCGTTAATCAGCAGACTAGACAAGACCTTGCTCTCGCAGCCTTCCAAACTACTGCAGCCTATGATGCGGCTGTCTCCAACGAGTTGGAGGACCGCTTCATGTCAGAAGACATTCCCTCTCGCCTCCACATCTCAACAGGCGGTCGAACGGAACTGCGCTACGGTGAGAACCCGCACCAGCAGGCAGCCTTCTACCCGGCGGCAGGCGATCCTTCGGGGCTTGCCGCTGCCGTCCAGCATGGGGGAAAGCCGCTTTCGTACAACAACTATCTCGATTTGGACGGGGCTCTGAAACTGACTCGCTCACTGCAAGTCACTTGCGCAGAAGAGCCACACTCTTGTGTCATCATCAAACACACGAATCCCTGCGGAGCAGCAGTTGACAAGACCCAAGTCGGAGCTTGGGAGAACGCACTTGCGAGTGACCCCGAGAGCGCTTTTGGCTGCGTCATCTCGTTCACTCAAATAGTTGAGAAGGCAACCGCTGAGGCAATTGGCGGACATTTCTTTGAGTGTATGATAGCACCCGGTTACGAGCCAGAGGCACTGGAGATACTGTCGGCCAAGAAGAACCGCAGAATGCTCACCCTCAATCCAATTGACCCACGCATCGACGAGGTCAGGCTACGCCATCTCGATGGTGGATGGTTGGCTCAGGTCCAGGGGCCGCCCGGAATTAATTGGGGCGAGGTGAAATGTGTCACTGACAAACAATCTGATGATTCCGAGATAGAACTAGCTCGATTCGGCTCGACTGTACTGGCCGAAGTCAAGTCAAACGCGATACTACTCGTTACTAGGACGGACACGGGGTGTGCGACAGTGGGCGTTGGTCCAGGCCAGACTAGCAGAGTCGAGGCAGTTAGGATAGCAGCACGCAGAGCTGGCGAGAGAGCCAAGGGCTCGATGATGGTCTCTGACGCCTTCTTCCCATTCCGTGATGGCATAGACACTGCGCATGAGATAGGTGTGGCCACAGTGGTTCAGCCCGGGGGCTCAATGAGAGATCAGGATTCAATCGATGCAGCCAACGAGCACGACATGGCGATGCTGTTCACAGGAACCAGGCTTTTCCTCCACTAGAAAACCGAATACTTCATGAAACTATAACTTAACGAATTAACATGCTAGCAAGTGAAGCTCTCCGTGTAGTCGTTGGTCTGGTAATATTGGCTTATGTTGGATATTGCATACTGAGTCAGAAGGTATGGCTTCGGGGCCCTATCGGCTTGTTCAGCAAGACATTTTCATGGGGTACTAGAGAGGAAAACCAAACCGTTTTCTGGTTACATGTGATATTTGGTTCAGCATTTGGAGTTTGGTTGGCACGCCCACTATTGTACGACTATTACCAATATTTGTTCTGACAAATACCCAATCATCTATCACGAACCATCTTCGATTTCAAACGCCGCAAGTTCTCCTACAGACTCGTAAAGGCTAGGTCCACTTCCTAGGAAGTAGACCGCACCGAGCCTACTGCGCGAATCCTCAGGAGTCGAGTTACTGTTGCTCGCGCATGAGCCGGTACAACCGTCTGCGAAGGCCACATACACCCTACCCTCCCTGTCTATATGCAGGTCGTTGAAGTCGAGTAGATTCCTGTTTGAGCCCCCTATATCCCTACAATCACCACTGTTCAGACAGATGCTGCCAATTTGTACAGGGTCCGGTGAAACTCTGACGGTGTGGAAGATTGGTTCTGGATCCAAGGCGTTGAGGCTGTAGGTGATGTACAGGTAGTAGCTGACATTGGCAGGAGCATAGTGTGCATTACCATCCCATGGCCCTCCATCAATGTTGGATTGATTCAGTTCACTCGCATTCTCACTCCCAAGATATGTAATTGCAATCCTCCCCGGGTCGCCTGCATCAATCTGAGGGAATACAGTAGAGATAACTGCGCTCGGACTGATTCTGATACTGGTTTGTTCCCAAGTCTCTCCCGAATTAGTACTTCTCGACATGTAGACGCCTTCGTCTGCCCCCGTCCAGATGTGATATGCATTGGATTCAGTGTCTGTAGCAACTTCTGAGTTTTTGCGAGGATTGGGAGTACCTACATCTTCGCCCATGGATCGATCGAACCAAGAAAAGCCGTTGTCATGTGACACTATCACGGTTGGTGTAGCAACACGAGGCGTGACATACACAGTGCCATCAGGTGCGGAAGTGATAGCTCCATGCAGCCCACCGTTCGTAGTGGCTAATCCAAAGATCAGTCCACCCGTGTTAAATGTAAGACCGCCATCAAAACTGGTGTAGCAGAAAATTCCTGCAAGTTTGTTGTAACAATAGTATACAGCTGTCTCGTAGTAAGCCTGTGTGAATTGGCCAGCAGTACCGTATGGCCCCTCTCCCGTCCAAGGGCCTGTTGCCAGTTTGATGTGATCATTAATCGGAGTCGTACCAGAGTCATGCGGATTACCCACCCAAGTTAATCCATCATCATCGCTATAACATATCCAAGACGTCTCCAAGCCCTGCATCTGCACATTGAATATCCGATCCGTCACAGGGTCGACCCAGCCCCACGGGTCATTGGTCTGGAATGCACACATCCAACCTGTAACATCCTCCCATGATTGACCATGATCGCAAGAGCGCATGACCTTCTCAAAAGCGATGAAGAAAATGCAACCACTCGAGGTGACTCCGATACTCGGCTCCGCCCCATCTTCCCCTACATCGCTGAACACGAAGCTGAGATTGAGCGGTTCCATATCGACTGGAAGACCGTCACCTCCGGTGACGAACCAGCCCTCTGGCAGCCCTTCTTCTTCAGGCTCGGCAGGCACAGGGTCATCACCAAAGCACCCAGTGAGAGATGCCGAGAGCATCAGCAAAACCACCATCGAAGAGGCTGCGCGCACGCTGCAACGGGGCTGCCTTCCAGCAATTACCTTTGGCATCTATGGAGGCTAAGCAACAGCCTCTAGACTAGCTATTTCCTTAGACATCACTAGAGTATCATGACCCGAGTCAGAGACTCTCCAATTCGGCCTTCTGGCTTCCGAGGCCGCCTCGACCATACCACCGTTTCTCAACTCGGAGAGGTGGTGACTGAGTAACTGCCTCGAAATCTCCAACTTCTTCCTAATTTCCGTTCCTGACATACCGAGGTTACCTGAATCGGACAGAACCTCGAGAATCGCTAGACGGGTCCCCGAAATTGGACTCTTGATTCTGCTAACCTCTTCCTTGGTGAGACTAGATATCGCGTAGCGTCGAAGCTTCCCATCTCTCCACGAAATCACTTGGCCCGTCGACTCTAGGAAGTGCAGGTGGTAGGCAGTGACTCCATTGGCCAGTCCGAGCGCGTCTCTCAGGGCCGAGAAGTGAATGCCCGGATTCGCTTCGAGATAACCGAGTAACCTACCTCGAGTCAGCATATCCTCGCGATTACTTTTCATCCTGGCGAGCATTGGAGAGACAAGAGCAACTAGCACGGTGACCTTGACGAATTCTAGGAATACAGAGCCGATTAGAAGTGATCCGAGTGCACCAATTCCTCCAATAATCAATTGACCGGGAAGGACCGAATCATCGTCTTCTTCTCCGCCCCCTCTCTTCACGACTGGCTGACCACCATCGTCTTCTTCTGCATCATTTGGAGCAGCTTCGCCTGTCATATTCCCGCGCATCTCCTCTGTCTCGCTGAAACCACCATCCTGATCACTCACAGGGGCATTCATCATCCAACCTCCGGCAAGCATCGCTGCGACTGCCAGAGCAGCCACGATACGCACCGTGCGGACGCCTTCCATCACTATGCGCAGTGCTCCTTTGCCTATGACTGGCGTGGTGAAATGATTTGACATCATGTAGTGGTCTTGAATAACGGAACTCTCTTCAGGGGCTGAGCGAGATGCCCGAGGAGCACGGCGAAGCAGAGGCGGGCGAGCAGAACCTCGAGGAGGACATGCTCACATCTGCTCGCTCTGTGATACGTACATGCATGCAGGTCAGACCGCATGAGAATGTGCTAGTTGTTACCGATCCAACTACCTCGGAGGTCGGCAGGGCTCTGTACGAGGCAGCCTCCGAGGTTACAGATCGGATTCTGATGATGATGATGCCTCGAAGCCATAGACAGGGCAACGAACCCCCCGCCTCGGTGGGCGATCTCATGAGGCGCCAAAATGTCGTATTACTAGCCACCAGGAACTCACTGACACACACTCGATCCAGACTCACTGCGTCCCGTGAGGGAGCTAGAATTGCCTCGATGCCTGGTATCTCTCAGGATATGATGGCGACGGGGGGCATGACTGCGGACTACAACGCCCTGCAAAAGGAAATCTCTGGGTTGAATCCACTTCTTAGGAGGCGACGAGATGTCAAGGTTACCAGCGAAGCGGGCACCGATATCACATTCAGGACCGGGGCTAGGTGGGTGCTTGAGGACAACGGTATCTGCAATCGTCCAGGGCAAGTGACCAACCTACCGGCAGGCAAGGTATTCGTCTTACCACAGGAGCAGACGATGAGCGGTAAGATAGTGATCGATGGTTCTTGGGAAGGGAAGATGTTGGAAGAACCGATTACCTTCCTCGTCGAAGAGGGTGCCGTGGTGAGCATTTCAGGTGGCGAGGCCGCAGAAAATATTCAGGCCGTTCTCGATGAGGCTAGGGTGGGCCTTAGGCCAAGCCGAGCTAATCAGATTAACACGGTAGCCGAGTTTGGATTTGGGATGAACCCTCGGGCTAAACTCTCGGGCAAGCGCCTTGAGGACCAAGTCGTGCGCGGAGCAGCATACTTCGGTTTTGGTGACAACTCAGCATTAGGAGGGTCTGCTAGCGTCGGGATTCACATGCGCGGTGTGATACTAGATCCCACAGTTGAACTCAACGATGTCGACCTTGTAGTCGACGGCAGAGTCACTGCAAGGAAGAGGTGAGTTAGTGCGCGCCCTGCTTTGGTGCAATGGCGAAAAACCGTCCGATAGAGTCCTAACCGGACTTGTCGAGGAAACAATTCTTTTCGGTGTTGATGGAGGGGCCGACAAGGCTGCAGAATCAGGTTTCGAGGTCACTGAGGTACTAGGAGATCTTGACTCAATTTCAAAGGGCTGGGAGGGTGAGATAACCGAGCTTGCAGACCAATCGAGTAGTGACCTGGCTAAATCACTGATCCTGCTCGCCCAGAGGGGATTTGAGGAGATTGATGTGGTTGGTTGTGAAGGTGGCTCCAGCAGCCACCACTTGGGGAACTGGGCTGCGCTTTGTGAAGCGCCCGCGGGGGTCACAATCAGACTGCATCACGAGGACTCGATAACACACAGGATCTACTCCGAGGACGACACAACAGAACTTCACATGGGAGTGGGCACTAGATTCTCGGTATTCGCGCTCTCTGCCTGCAACAGCGTCCGCATTGAAGGGGCGCGGTGGAATCTATCCGAATCCCCCCTTTCACTGTCGACCGCAGGTCTGCACAACATCTCACAATCTGAGAGTGTGAGTATCGGAGCAGATGGAATCCTAGCTGTGTTAGTGGATAGGGCCTAATCTTCACCAGCAGCCGGATCACGAGACAACATCATGGCAACCGGACGAGTCCTAGGATCGGATTCTAGTGCAATCTTCATAATCACTGCAAGAGGTACGCCCAACACCATTCCCATTACTCCCCAGGCCCACCCCCAGAAGGCCACTAGCAGAAGCAGAACTATCGGAGACATGTCTAACCGCTGTCCAGCCAACTGAGGCTCTACAATGGCCCCCCATGCCTGCTGGTTTAGTACTAGGATGAGTATCAGGCCGACTGCCCAAGTCGGCTCAAGAACGATGAAGCCGAGGAAGATGGGTGGAATCAGTGAGATTAGGGCTCCCACATATGGAATGAAGTCCATCATGAAGGTGATCGAGGCCCACATGAACCAACCCGGTATACCCAGCCACCACAGTACGAAACCTGCGATCACCGCCTGTCCGAAAGCAACCGTAGCACGGGTCACGACATAGGTGTTGATTCCCTCTCCTGAGGAACTTGCAACCGCTTCTATCCTCTCCGCATCTTCAGGGTAAGCGGCCTTAAGGCGTCGAGGCAGAGTCTCAGCCTCAAGGATGATGAATAGGAGGAAAATCAGCACCGTTACAGCACTCGCAGTGAAGCTGGCAAGCGAACCAACGAAACCGGTTAGGTAGTCATTGATTGTATCTAGACTAATCAGCGCAGTCACTCCACTAACATCGAACGAGTATCCTCGGATCTCAAACTCCTCTAGCCAGGCCAACTTATCGTTGAGTTTGGTGGTCAGGCTTGGAATCTCTTCTGTGAAAGCAGTCAGATTTGAATATAGGAGCTGTGATGCAAGCCACAGTACAGCAAAAAGAGCCACAACTAGGACACCATACGGCATCAGTGGGTGCGCGTACTTTTGCATAATCGGGCGTTCTTCAAGCCACTGTGCAGCAGGACGAATCAGAAGGAATAGCAGAATGGCAAGTACGAGTGGCTGAATCACAGCCTCCAACTCCCTGATTGCAAGTACAGCCACTAGTAGTATGATGCTCACATTTGCTACCGTTCCGGAATCCAAATCCTTCAGGTTCTGTCTCTCGCCCACGGTACTCCCCCATGCATGGTAGCGCGACCAACGAATGAATAATTCCCCGCCGGCTAATTTCTGCTAGCCCTTCCGTAAATGATTTCAAATCTCTCGGAATTTCCTTCGAAGGTGAAACCCTCCAACACCCTATGCCTTCCAACTTCACCCTTGGCTCTCAGGGCATCAGGGTCTCCAAACTCAGAGAGTATGGCGTTGGCCATGGACTCCTCATCCCCCATTCTAAACAGCCGGCCGACGCTATCATCCACCATCTCAGGCAACGGTCCATGGTCCACCGTGACAACCGGTGTGCCAGAGGCCATGGCTTCCAGTGGTATCAGCCCCTGGCCCTCGTAGTATGAGGGATAGACAACCAAGTCAGCAGAACGGAACAGCCCGGCCAACTCCTCAAACGGCATCCCAGGCTCGAAATACACCGAACCTCCAACTCCTAATGACTTAGCGAGCCTTCTGAGTCTGGAGCGCAGATGACCTCGTCCAACAATCACCAATTGTGTCGAAGGAGCCGAGGCGTGGACTGATGCGAAAGCCCTGAGCAGAGAGGCATACCCTTTCCTTGCTGCTAGGCGACCTACTGCCAGCAGAAGCTTCGAATCTGGAGAGCTAGAATTGTATCTCGCCCGAATTTCTTCGTGAGTTGTCATAGCATCTTCATCATCACCGTGCAGTGGCACGAAAATACTTGTATCGACTCCCCAGTGAACTACTTCGCAATCCCAGTTCTCAGGCGGCGAGTAGCGCTCTATGAAGTCCTTCTTCGTAGCTTGGGAGTTGGCAACGCAAATACTTGATTCTCTGATTGCCGCACGCTCATATCCTGCATAGTGCTTAGCAGTCATTAGGATCGCGAAATCGTTGGGATTAGCCCAGACAGCAGCCTCCTTGTTCCGGGAGGCCTCTAGCAGACCATCTCTCTCTCCCAGCCAAGATCCATGCAGGGATGAGATGATGGGGGCTACAGATTCGCTACAGTCTCGAAACTGCTTAGCAGACCAAGAAATCATTGGACAGTGAAGGTGGACGACATCCACTGGGTCATGTGCATGCAACTGCTTGAGAGCTCTCAGAGCGCTGCGACCATACGACCGCGTGAATGCCATAGGAATCCGTGCCCAGCCCACACTGACGACTTCCACACCCTCGATATTGGGCGGTTCTCCGCCCC
>ENA-UPTF01001359-UPTF01001359.1-marine-metagenome-genome-assembly--contig:-NODE-1359-length-15411-cov-8.029020_pt1 | contig 15411 bp, 12 predicted proteins | sample MGYA00238166_ERZ767019 | MGnify/ENA primary metagenome ERZ767019 (study PRJEB28930, sample SAMN06266391) | marine metagenome | isolation source: Sea water from 250 m depth | place: Atlantic Ocean...
ATTTATCTTTTCTTGTGAGGATAATTATAAAGAGGATTGCATTGATGAATCAAAGATAACAAATCTCCCATGTGACTTAGTTTATGACCCAGTTTGTGGCTGTGATGGAGTAACCTATTCAAATGATTGTTTTGCTGAAAATTCAGGTGTTACAGAATGGACTGAAGGTAAGTGCGACTAAATGAAACACCTATGGTTCAATCAAGCCCCGCCCAGTAGCGGGGTTTTTTGTTTATAGACATTTAGGACTGGTAGTACAAACATTGTAATATAATTTTTTGTAATTTTCTTTATGAGCCAATTTTAGCTCAAGTAAATAAGGAGTAATAATTATGCATAATGTTAGAGTTGATCAAATTACCAATAAAACAAATGAATGTATTGATAACCATCAAGCAGCAACTATTGAATTCAATTTAGCAGGTGAATGGAGGATGTTAAATGATCAAAAACAATTTGGTGGAAATGTACCATTTCCTCAAGGCGATTTATTATTAGAAGCTGATTTTCCTCCATTTTTAGGTGGTGAAGGTCGTGCACCTTCAGCGTTAGCATATTGTTTTTATGGTGCAATGAGCTGTTACGGTTCAACGTTTTCAACTCAAGCTGCTATGGCAAGCATTAAACTTGATGAAATGAAAATAAATTTAAAACTAAGTGTGGATTTTCGTACCGCCTTAGGTATGGGAGATTTTCCTCCTTTAAATAGGTTTGAATTTGATGTTCAAGTCAAAAGTGATGCATCTGAAGATGAAATACAGAAAGTAAAAAAACTTACGGATGAACGATGCCCTGCTATTTGGGCTATGAAAAATCCAGTCCCTTTTTCCACTAGCGCAAAAAAAATAAATTAGCGAAAGCTTTTCCGGATATTGTAGCTATGAAGAATGCTAATTCAGGTGTGAAAAAACCCGCAAGGGGACACAATCAAGGGGACACAGAGCTGTACTCAAACTTTGGATTTATGCATGTTACATGATAGATTACCCTCGACAAATGAACAAATTTGCGGGCGTCGTATAATGGCTATTACCCGAGCTTCCCAAGCTCGTGACGTGGGTTCGATTCCCATCGCCCGCTCAACTAATTTATAAAAATTGTTATGATTTACCGTATCATACCCCTCATTATATCCTGGATTCTCATATCAGCTCAATTCCATATAATAGGTAATAAGTCGCTGATGGTCGCCAGTCTGGCCGTCCCGATGTTCCTATTGATCTTCCGTCGCCAGGCATTGCTGTTTGTACAATGGATAACCTATGCTGGTATTATTATCTGGATCAAAGCCGGCATAGATTATGTGAATATCCATATGGTTCCTGGGGGTAGCTATTTTACTATAGTGATATTTTTTTCGTTGGTGGCCTTGTGGACGGTGGTCAGTGGACTGTTGCTCTATACAGACGACTTTCGTCGCGTATATCGCTAAGTAGAAACCCCAGGGATTCAACGAGGGAAGTTTGAACCAACAAATGTAATTTCCACGTCATGAAAATCAACTATGTAGAAAAAGAGAGTATTGCTGCCTCTATTGGTCTGAAGCCAGGCGATCGTTTGGAGTCTATCGATGGATCTAGGGTAAAGGATATCATTGATTATCGATTCAAGGTTACGGATGAAAAAATATTGCTCAAGGTAAAACAGGACGGTGAAATAAATGAATATGATATAGAGAAGGATGTGGATGATAATCTAGGCCTTGGATTTGATGATTTCAAGATTCGCGGCTGTGCCAATGACTGTGTATTTTGTTTCGTCGATCAGAATCCCACTGGCATGCGTGATGGTCTCTATTTTCGAGATGGTGATTTCCGTATGTCCTTTTTGCACGGACACTTCGTCACTATGACCAATATGGGCTGGAAAGAATTAAAACGGATTGTTGAACAACGGCTTTCACCGCTATATGTTTCTGTTCATGTAACAGACCCTGACAAACGACTGGAAATGTTTTTATATGGGAAAGATGATTTTCTAATGAAAAAATTTGAATACCTTACCGAGAATGGTATTGAGCTGCACGCACAGGTTGTGCTCTGTCCGGCCTGGAACGATGGTAAATTTCTGGAGAAGACAGTAGAGGATATTTATTCTTTTCGCCCTAATGCCTTATCGATGTCAATTGTACCTGTAGGACTTACAAAACACCGGGACGGGCTGCCCAATTTGCCGCGAGTAACTGCAGAATATGCTCGTTCTTTCATACCAATCGGTAAGCAGCTCAGCGCGAAATATCGTCAGGAAAATGGCAAGAATTTTGTTTTCCTGAGTGATGAATGGTTTTTGAAAATTGGTGCGGCATTACCCAATCAAAACTACTATGCCGGGCATGATCTGCAGGAGAATGGTGTTGGCCAAGTAGCCAATTTCATGGCTGATTGGAAGGATAATATTGCGGATTACAGTTCTGGTCTTAAAAAGCCAACAAGTATCACTATCGGCACGGGTACCCTGATCGCTGATTATTTCAATACTAATTTTATACCTCTACTGAAAACAGTTTCTAACCTGGATGTCAAGCTAAAGTCTATTAATAATACATTCTTTGGTGAAGATGATGTGACAGTGAGTGGCTTATTAACGGGTCAAGACATAATTACCCAGCTGGCAGACCAAGAATTAGGGGATATGGTGTTATTTTCCAATCGAATCCTTAATGAAGACGATACGTTGACCTTGGATGACATGACCTTGGGCCAGATTTCTCATGCGCTTGAAGTTCCCGTGCGGGTCGTGGGAGATTCTCCAGCAGAATTTTTTACGGCTATCAATCATGGCTAGGCCAACCATTGCGATTATAGGCCGACCGAATGTTGGTAAATCAACTTTGTTTAACCGGTTGGTGGAAAAACGGAAAGCTATTGTAGACGCAAAGGAAGGTATTACAAGAGACAGGATAAGGGGTACATTAGATTGGGAAAATAGCTTGTACGATATCGTGGACACCGGTGGATACATCCCTGATGATGCGGATATATTTAACGCTGCTGTCCGCGAACAGGCAGAACTGGCTGTCCTTGAGGCGGATTTTATCTTGTTTCTAGTGGATGGTAAGGCAGATCCAACGGCCAGCGACAAGGACCTAGCGAAATTGGTGCGCGAGACCGGCAAACCGCATATGCTGGTAGTCAATAAATGCGATACGCTGGAAACAGACGAGCAGCAGTTGCGGTTTCATGAATTAGCAATAGAACCAATGGTGACCATTTCTGCGCTGAATGGTCGCTTGACTGGGGGCATGCTTGAGGAAATTACCGCTGCATTGAACCCAGCGACTGCAAAACCGGATGAAGAAAGTTATATGCGGTTGGCCATTGTGGGCATGCCCAATGTGGGTAAATCATCCCTGACCAACGCGTTATTGCAAAAGGATCAGACCATTGTAACCCCTATAGCAGGAACTACCCGAGATTCAATTGATACAGCCTTTACATGGTACGGAAAGACCATTGTCTTGGTTGATACTGCTGGATTGCGAAAAAAGGCCAAGGTGAGTGATAATATTGAGTTTTACAGCAATGTGAGAACCCACAGTGCCATTGAAAATGCTGATGTATCTTTGGTAATGATAGATGCAGAGAAAGGTTTTGGAAAACAGGATAAAGCGATTATTGAGCTGGTGATCCGGAAGGGAAAGGGCCTATTATTATTGGTCAATAAGTGGGATTTGGTAGAAGCAGAGACCAATACCATGGCAGAGATGAAAAAAGAAATTCAGCGGCAATTTAAGGCATTGGATAACTACCCGATCCTGTTCATATCGGCTTTAACTAGGCGCAGGGTATCTAATATTATGAAAATAGTAGATCAAGTCCACAAGGCCCGCCAGCAGAAAATTAATACCAAATTATTGAATAAGTTTCTCCATGAGACAATTAAGAAGATGGCCATTCCGGCAATTAAGGGACGTTTAATTCGGATTAAATTCATTAACCAAGTGCGGACAGCGCCACCTCTGATCGTTTGTCACACTAATTACCCTAAATTGGTACCTTTAAATTATCGCCGCTACCTAGAAAATCAATTAAGAGAAACTTTTGATTTTATTGGTGTGCCAATCAAATTATCATTCCGCCAATCATAATGAAATTATACAGAATAAGATATTGATTAAAATTCGAAAAGGATTTGGGAGCGGGGGTAGCCAAACCAAGGAGGTAAGTTGGAGGGTGAATATTGGGTTTTAATCCCGCTCCCTTTATTGTAGCATACTATATTAGTTTGAATAAGTTCCGAAAATACTTTGCCATTATTACTATAGTGTTTCAAACAGCCCTAATAGCGGTTTTTTGTACTACGCTGGCTTGGGGTCAGCCGGCAGCAGGCTTACGGGTATCGTTTTGGAACGTTGAAAATTTATTTGATATGGAAAATGATCCCGAAAAGAATGATGATGAATTCGCCCTTGGCGGCAAAAAAAACGTGACCCAGGAAATCTATGATTTGAAATTAAAAAATTGTGCCACCGTACTCACTGATTTGAATGCGGATATTTTGGGTATCTGTGAGGTAGAAAATCAATTTATGATGACGGAATTAAATCGCGTTTATACGGACCGGGATTACGCTATTGTTCATTTTGATTCACCTGATAGTCGTGGTATTGATTGTGCATTGTTCTATGACCCAACGGTATTCAGTCTACTGGCTTCGAAGGCGATTAAAAATGTTTTACCAGGGAATATCCCCACACGAGATATTGTTCATGTGGAGGGCACTTATCAGGATCAGGTATTGCATATTTTTGTCAATCACTGGCCTTCAAACTATGGAGGTAAGGAAAAAGCTATGCCCAAGCGGGCAGCAACGGCAAACCTAGTAGAAAATGTGATGCTAGATTTATTGGCAGATGATCCAAATGCGGATATATTATTAATAGGTGACTTTAATGAAGAGCCATTAGATTCAAATATAATAGCATTTATAGATATGAATAATGGCCAAAGATCTGCCGATCCATTTACCAATCTAATGGATCCCTTAGTCGGGAAATCAGGTGTGGGTACTTATGTATATCGCGGGCAGGATAATCTATTGGATCAGATAATCGCTAGTTCCGGTTTAATGAATTCGGGGCCGCTGAAAGTATTGCCAGGTTCGCTAGAAATTCTGGATAAGCCAAAATACCGACAACAGGAAGGAAAATATGCCCACTATCCTTTCCGGTTTTGGGCTGGTAATCGTCTTTTGGGCGGCTATTCTGATCATCTGACTGTAAGTTGTACCCTAATCATAGATAAGTAACGTGATAAAATATTTATCATCGATAGCCTTGATAATCTGTCTTTTCCTTCATTTTTATGCCTGCACAGGGGATAAAGAGCAGGAACAAGTAAATTATCCTGTAACGAACGATTTTTTGGTAGATGCTCGGGCCACTGTGGAAACGGTGGCATTATACGAATTTCTACGCACTTTCGCTGGTACCGGAACAATGTTTGGCCACCAGGACGACCTAGCCTATGGTATTGGCTGGTGGGCGCAAGTAGATCACTCCGATGTGAAAGCGGTTTGTGGTGATTATCCAGCGGTGTTCGGCTGGGATCTAGGCGATATCAATAGGCAGGAAAACCTTGATGGTGTCAACTTTGACAATATGATAGACTGGATGAAACAGATCAATGATTTGGGAGGCATTATCACTATCAGTATGCACCTTGATAATCCGGTTACTGATCAAAATGCCTGGGACAATTCAGAAGCGGTTTCAAGTATTTTGCCAGGGCAGTCTGATAATATGAAATACAGATCTACCCTGGAACATATCGCCGATTTTCTGGACCGAATCAAAACATCAGAGGGTGCCTATATCCCGGTTATCCTGCGTCCCTATCATGAACATAATCATACCTGGTCTTGGTGGGGATCGAATAGTTGCACACCAGCCGAATACAATGCCCTGTGGAAGATGACCGTAGAATATTTCCGTGATGAATCCAATCTGCACCACCTTCTTTATGCTATATCACCCCAGGATATATCCAGTGCAGAGGAATATCTTGCTCGGTATCCCGGGGATGAGTGGGTCGATATTTTCGGTATAGATTCTTATAGTCTCTGGAACATGCCAGCTGTAACAGATCTGGGGCAAGCGCTCAGTATTGTAAATGAACTTGCAATACAACGCGGTAAGGTAGCTGCTCTAACGGAAGTGGGGATTGAGAATATTCCGATTACCAACTGGTGGACGGACTATCTACTAGCAGCCATAAACTTTAACGAATTTTCTCAAAAAACAGCTTGGGCACTAGTCTGGCGGAATTCCACGGTCGAACACCACTTTGCACCATACCCAGATCATTCCAGCGCAGCGAATTTCATCGATTTTTATGACAATCCAATGACCTATTTCCTTGGAGAACTACAGCAAGTCTACCCGTAAATAATTTTTTTTTCGCACAATTATTCCCCTTAGTTTCAAGCTGCTATCCTGAAATGATTTTTAGTACTTTTGTCTGATATTTTTAAATGAAACGTAGAACACTTATTTTTTTAGCAATCTTTTTTACCAGCTGTGCGTTGGAAAAACCTGATCCGGATAAGTTGCCGGTGTGGTCCACCACATTGGAAGTACCCATTATTCAAACCACTATTGACTTAAACAAATTTCTTGAAGATTCATTGATTACTACCTTCCCAGTTGAAGAGGGAGAGGATTCAATCTTTGTTTTCAATAAAACAATAGAGCTGGATTCGGTAGAAGTGGGTGATAAATTGAAGATCGATCCTATTGAAAAGAGTTTCGTCCAATTTGCCAGTGCGGTTACGGTCGATAGTTCAACCACCAGTTTCACTATTGAGTATGATTCTGTTGGTCTAGATGATATTACGGCAATTATTGATGCGGAGATCGGTTTGATCGAGCTAGATAACATTGGTGCGGAAGAAACAGATCCTATTTCATTCGCAGATGTGATGCCCACATCGCTGGTGATGGCTATTGAAACGGCTATTACCGCTGCTGGAGGCACTGCAGAGGTATTAGTAGATACGGTAGCCCTTATCCCGCAGCAGAAATCGGTAAGTTTTGATTCTTTTACTTCTGCCACACTTAATTCAGGTTATATAGATGTAAAAATCATAAATAATTTATTTATTCCCCTGGGCGCTCCCATATATGTTGATATTAAGAATAATATTGGAACTCAGATCTTTCAATTGACCTGGGATATGGAGATCGCAGCTGGTGATTCTGCAACAGCCATCCAGGATGTTAGTGGTATGAGCTTGCCGGGAAGCATGCTGGTGGAAGTATCTGGGACATCCAATGGTTCCCAGGGTCAGCAGGTAGCCGTGACCACTGCGGATATGAGTTCAACGTTTACTGTTGGCCTGACAGCACGGGAATTCCAGGTAACCCAGGCCAGTGCAGTGGTATCGGCACAATCTATTGCTGACAGTAGCAGTATTACCCTGGATCCATCAGAAACGTTGGTTGAGGAAGCAGTTATATCAAAAGGGAACTTTGAAATTACAGTTACCAATAGTCTACCGTTGACTGGTATGGTTAGCCTGACTATTCCCAGTCTATATTTTGGATCAACGGATTCCACATTTAAGCAGAATTTTAACCTGCCAACTGATACGCTTACTATATCTCCAGTGGATATGACTGGCTGGACCATGACCATGGATCTTGGTGATCAATTCCTGAATTACCACTACCTGATCACTACTGCTGATACTGATACAAATATTGTAACTATTTCACAGACAGATAATGTGGAATTAGACCTAGGCATTACAGACATTTATTTCAGCTCGTTGACGGGTGAGATTGAATCCCAGACAATCATCGAGGGAGGGGATGTCAATATTGAATCGGAATCACAAATCCAGAGTGCGACCATATCAGAGGGTCAGATGGACCTATTAATAAGTAATAATATTGGTGGTGTTGCAGATGTGCAGTTAACAGTACCGGAACTGGTTCTTAATGGTACAGGTCTGGATACAGTCTTGACCATTAATCCCGGGGATAATGGGTATATAATTGTACTGGCTGGTTATGATCTACAACCGGTAAGTCTTGCGGACCAGCGCCTGACTTACAGTACGACAACTATAACACAATCAGAATCAAACACGTACTATTTAAATGACTCTATATCTGTGATGATCACTTTACCAGGGCTGACCTTTAACGCGGTAACAGGCTACATCAGTCAGGATGATAATGTGGATACAGATGTGATCGAACTGGATAATGATACAAATGTGGAAACAGCTTTGATTGACTCTGGTAAGATCCAGCTGACTATACAGAATTTTATTGGCCTGGAAGCGGATGTATTGTTTTCTATTGATGAATTGACACTGGGTGGTAATCCTCTAGAAACTTCTTTACAAATTATTTCATCCACGGATCCAGTCCAACAGGCCATTGATCTAGCGGGCTACAGCCTGACGCTGCCCGTCAATGATCAGCGCGTAAATTATTCTTCAACTTTGTCCATCCCCACTGACCAGTTACTCACCCTTACGTTAAATGATTCCATTGCTATTGATGTATTGATTGATACGCTATGGTTTGGTTCGATCACTGGTATTATTGATACGGTGGACGTGACTATTGATACAGTTGAACAAGAAATATCGGCCCTGCCAGATGACATGGATGGATTTGAATTTGCCAATGTGGAAATTGTCATTGATTTTGAATCAGACATCACCATACCCGTATTTTTAGATCTGACCATGGATGCTAGTAATTCTGCCGGTGAAATCGAGACCACATCTATTACGAACTGGAATATAACTGACAGTTCGCAAGTGATCATTCCCGATGCTAGTACATTGATCAATATTCAGCCCGACAAGATCCTAGCCTATGGTTCAGCGCGGGTAGGCGGTGATGGTACTTCTGGGACAGTAACATCCACGGATATGATCGCCGGTCTACTATCGGTGCGAGCACCGTTGGAACTGGAAATAGGTCCCAATGCATCGATCAGTACTGATCCTAAGCTGGTTACCAAAACAGATGCAGTGGATACGGTACCGGAGGAGATCGAAGATATAGTCGTTTTTATCAACTACGATAATTCCTTTGAATTCGGCAGTACCCTAACGGTGCTTATGAGTCGGGATACAATGGATTTTGAATCTGGTGCCGCGGATATCTTAGTCGATGCGCTACTTATCATGGCTGGTTCTGCAGGTGTTGATTCGATCGACCTAAATGATAACCGACTGGGACTGTTCAATCAGGATAGCATGTACGTGCAGGTGCTTGTTAACGTCCTGGGCCAGACAGACAGTAATGGAAATCCGATTCCTTCCCGTTTCTTGAGTACGGATAAAATGTGGCTAAATATCTATGGGCGCATGCAATACTTTATTGATGGTTCTGATTTGGCCGGGGATGGCTAATGAGATCCATTTTTGTACCATTGTTTTTTAGCGCATTGGTGTTGGCCAATAATAATCCGCTACAAACAGCTACTGCGGGGGCCTATCATACTAGGTCTATTGGTAACCATGCCCTAGGTAGCAATCCGGCTAATTTAGGCCATTATGGCGAAATACTGATGCTGGGAACGGTGCAAGATGACTCTGTGGAATCATTTATACCTGATTCATTGACCTTGTTTAAAAGTGATACCAACACAATTGCGACCGATTCCGTAATATATTATTATTCTGTTCAGCTGGTGGCTAACCCTGATTACAGACTAGTGAAAAAAGTGCAGAAAGCTTACAAGTCCCAATTTGGACGTGAACTACCTACAGCAATCATTGCTGAAGAATCATTATATAAATTTCGTGTTGGTGATCTAACATCCAGGGACTCGGTGAATGCATTACGCGATTCCATTATTGCCGCTGGTTACAACGATGCCTGGGTCGTTACCTCAGAGGATCCAATTCCTCCGAGCGAGAAAATAACACCGTATTTCACTATGACTGTATTTGGAATAAGAGGTGATATTGGTAATAATGCCTTATACCCAAATTGGATTAATAATCAGTTATTCGGTGGTATTGATCTGCGGGAACCAGGTGCAAAAGATAGTTTTTTGGCCATTTTTCCCAGCGCAGGGTTGGATATCAATTTCCAGGGTGGTGGCAACTGGTTAGATGTTGGTATGGGCAATTTTTCTATATCCATGGTCCAGCCCCAGATATTCACCAGTGCTAATTTGCCCAATACAATTATGGATGTGATTTTCAATGGTGTGCAGTTTGATCAGCCGAAGGATTTATCTGACTTGTCCTTGGATTTGTTGGCTGTTGCGCCACTTTCGGTGGCCTATGGACGGCAATTACAGATACCAGCATTGGTTGATAAAGTGGATCGATTCTATGCAGGTGCGGGCGTGAATTATTTACTGGGCCTTACTGATGTCCACTTGGAATCTAACAAACTAATGCTCAGCTCAACTTCAGATAGTTTATTTATTGAGGGCAAACAGACTTTGGTAAGCAATTTTAAGGATGACAAATCACCTGTATTTGGCCAAGGATTCAGCGTAGACCTGGGGATTGCGGCGGATATCAATCGGCAATTGAGTATAAGTCTGGCTTTGCAAAATTTACTTGGTTCTGTAACCTGGCCGGAGACATTTAAAAAAACCCATGAGTTTTCGATCAGTCTCTTATCTTCGGATCTGGAGGATATTGCTGATTATACCAGCGCAGAAATGGATTCTTTGCAGGAAAGTTTTACAATGCTTGATACAACGTACGCCAGTGTATCCAGCAAAACTACATATCCAGCGCAGGTTGTTTTGGGCGGTGCATATCGTGTCTCGCCATCACTTTCTGTAGATGTAGCCCTGCGGCAGTACCTGGATAATGATTATTTTACCGGTGTGGACCCAAAATTTTCTGTGGGCCTGGAAATAGAATCGACACCTATTTTACCCATTTATCTGGGCGTTGGTATAGGTGGTTTCCATGGATTTAGCTGGGGCGGTGGTTTTTCCCTTAATATTGGTGGCTTCCAGTGGAATGTTGGCTTCGGTGAGAATGGTGGTTTTCTCGAAGATGCAAAAGGTCTGCGGTTTGCTACAGAATTACGGTTAGTATTTTAACGTAAATCTCCCCATTGACCGCGATGAATTTGTTTTTAACTTTGCCGGCGCTTATTTATAGAAAATTAACGATCGCGGGGTAGAGCAGTCTGGTAGCTCGTCGGGCTCATAACCCGGAGGTCGCTGGTTCAAATCCAGCCCCCGCTACAATGAAAACCCGTCTTTTGGCGGGTTTTTTTGTGTACTTGGGTCGGGTTCATAACCCGATGGGTGGAATTTTGTGATCAAGTTTATTATTGGGTTCTTAGATTACTATGTAATTTTTAATACTATAACATTGTTTAAATGGTACCATATTGAATTTGGTAGTTGATTATCTAAGTCTTTTCCTTTCGGAGATGTGGTCGCTTTGTCTGGATATGGCTCCTTTTCTTCTTATGGGAATGTTTGTTTCTGGAGTTATTTCCATGTTTGTAAATAGCCGTTTAATTCTGAAGCATATAGGTTCAAAAAACTTTTTATCTATTTTTAAGTCAACGGTATTGGGGATACCTATTCCTCTATGTTCGTGTGGCGTTATACCTGTTGCTGCTACCCTTAGAACTGCAGGCGCATCAAAAGGATCCACTGTATCTTTTCTTGTATCTACTCCTCAGACAGGCATTGACAGCATTTTCCTGACGTATGGAATGCTTGGTCCTGTATTTGCATTATTCAGGCCTTTGGCAGCTTTTGTTTCTGGGATTTTTAGCGGTATGGTTATCAATAGCTTTGATGATGATCTGCATCATCATCTTCCTGATATAGATGGTGATCCCAATGCTAAAACATCTTTGATTGAGAAATTGGAGTCAGGACTTAGGTATGGTTTTTTATCTCTACCATCTGATATAGTGGTTCCCCTGTTTCAAGGGCTTGTTATAGCTGCGGCAATAGCCATTTTTATTCCACCTGATTTTATTGCCGAATATTTTTCTTCCAGTTCGTATGTCATGCTTTTTATGATGCTTGCCGTATCACTGCCTATTTATGTCTGTGCAACGGCATCGATACCGATTGCTGTTGTCCTTATGGCTAAAGGTGTATCTGCAGGAGCTGTTTTTGTGTTTCTGATGGCCGGACCTGCAACCAACGCTTCTTCAATTGCCATTGTAAAAAATATTCTAGGGAAGAAAACCATGTACCACTACCTTCTTCTTATTTCATCTACAGCGATTTTATTTGGTTTTTTCCTCGATTCTTTTGTAACCATCATACCTCCCACCATGTCAAGCTTTTCACATATTCATACAACTGATAGCTATGGGTCGCTTTTCTTAACAATTTTATTTCTTCTGATCTTAATTAACTCCTACATCTATAAGTATAAAGGGAATGTGTCAAAACCTACTGATGGTGGGAATGATTTAGATAGGTCACAAGAACGTCTATCAATTGTGGTTGATGGTATGACGTGTAGCCATTGCAAGGCAAGTGTAGAGAGCGCAGTTTACAGCTGCAGCGGAGTTGAGGACGCATCTGTTGATCTAATAACGGGCCAGGTTATAGTGCTAGGAAGCGGCCTTAATGAGAGTGCCATAAAAGAAAAGATAAAAGGCAAAGGATTCTCATTAAAATAATAAACTTGCAAATATTTTGTGTCATTACGATTGATTATTAAACTTTCATTGGGTTTATCCTTGATACTCCCGGTGCTTCAATGAAAAAGGAGAAGTGATGAAGACATTCCATAAAGAACTATGGTTTAATATTCCCAAACGAATGGGATTTGTCAATATTACATCTGATGTGAAGACAGCAGTTAATGAAAGTGGAATCCGAGATGGATTGTGCTTAGTCAATGCTATGCATATTACAGCATCTGTATTCATCAATGATGATGAATCGGGGCTACATGAGGATTACAAGCGTTGGCTGGAAGAAATTGCCCCATTTGATCCAAGCCCGGAAAAATACCATCATAATAGAACCGGAGAAGACAATGGAGATGCTCACCATAAACGGCAGATTATGGGCAGAGAAGTGGTGGTGGCTGTAACAGATGGAAATCTGCATTTTGGGACTTGGGAACGAATCTTTTATGGTGAATTCGATGGAAAGAGGGACAAACGGGTACTGGTTAAAATCATTGGTGAGTGAAATGCTTTTGAGAAAAGAACTTAGATTCACTACTGACCGCCGGGAAAACCTCGTTGATATCACGCAAGAGATAAATGCAGTCATCTCTGAATCAAGTCTAGATAGTGGGGTGTGTAATATCTACGTACCCCATGCCACTTCCGGAGTAGTGGTAAATGAAAATGATGATCCCAACATCATTGAAGATGTTTTGAAAATATTACGTAATATTGCGCCAAGAGGTTCATTTCTCCATGATAAGATAGATGGAAATGGCGATGCACATGTTAAATCTTCTATTGTGGGTCCCAGCGAATCCATTCCTTTTGAAAACGGACGGATGCTACTTGGAACTTGGCAGAGTGTCATGTTGTGTGAATTTGATGGACCAAAATACGAGCGCAAAGTAATTGTAACATTGCTGGGCTAAATATTAGAGAATTAAATACAACCACACATCAAGCCCCACACTCGTGGGTTTTTTTGTTCGTGGGATGATGGGTAGATTTAATTATGGATAACAAGAATTTGAAAAAAATATATCCAATCATTGTAGGAATGGTCCTATGGCTGGCTGGACCGCCTTCAGGCTTGGATGAAAACGGGTATCAGATATTTGTGGTATTTATTTCAGTCATTATTTCCCTTTTAGTGCGGGCTGTGCCCATGGCAATAAGTGTTTTAACAGGTTTGTCCTTGTCTGTATTGGTAGGACTAATCTCACTGAAAGATGCATTGAAGGGCTACAGCGATTCAACCACATGGCTTGTTGTTATTGCTTTTCTTATAGCAGGCGTGGTAATTGATACAGGTTTAGGCAGACGAATATCATTGCTTTGTATCCATGCTCTGGGAAAGTCCATAATAGGATTGGGATATGCTCTCTGTTCTGCAGAATTGATATTGGGACCACTGGTCCCTTCAAATACAGCCCGGGGCGGAGGAATCCTTGCTCCAATTGTGGATTCCATGTCACGGACATTGGGTTCTACTCCAACCCAATCACCCGAGAAAGCAGGGCAATACCTTCATCTTGTTGGAGCGCATGCAAATCTGATCACTGCAGCAATGTTTCTTACGGGAATGGCAGCTAACCCTTTGGTTTCAAAAGCAGCACTTGATGTTTTCCAAATTGAATTTGATTGGCTGAATTGGGCATTAGGTAGTATTGTTCCTGGGTTGGTTGGACTTGCTGGCCTTCCTATCTTGATAAGATACCTATCTCCTCCAACAATTAAGTCTATTCAGCCAATTCGAGATAAAATAAAAAAGGACATCAAGGCATTAGGTCCATGGACTCGCTCTGAGATATTTACTGCATCAACCCTAGGAATAATGGTTCTCCTCTGGTCAACTAAACCCATACACGGCTGGGGAACCACAACTGTAGCCCTCTTGGGACTTATTACCATCCTTCTTTTAAATACTATATCATGGGATCAAATGGTGAAAAATTACAAGGCATGGGATACGCTTATCTGGTTAGGCGGCTTGCTGACACTCGCAACCAGTCTCAAGGATCTCGGTTTTATTTCATGGTTTGCAGAAAATATTCAACAAAGTCTCACAGGAATTTCCCCGGTTTTCCTTTTTCTATCACTTGCTCTAATTTATTTTTATTCCATGTATTTCTTTTCAATGCTCACGGCTCATATTGCAGCTCTGGTCAGCGCTATTTTCATGGTTGCATCTGGGATGGATTTGAACCCGTTCATTATCGTAGGGGTTATCGCTTATTTTTCCAACCTCAGTGGTTGTTTGACGAATTATTCTACGGGTCCGGTAATAATCTATTTTGGGAATGGGTATTTACCGCCAATGCCTTGGTTTAAAGTTGGATTCCTGGTTTCTATTTATCACATGGTTGTTTGGCTCGGTGTGGGATCAATCTGGTGGAGAATCATCGGTTGGTGGTAAAATACCAATGATAGAAATATCATTTTTTAATCATGAATTTCCCAACGATTTTGGAAAGTCCAAAAATGAGTGAAATACCGGATATAGGACACGGATTTGTAGGACACACGCATCCTTGCACCATCGATAAATCAGTGGCCTTTTAAGCCATTGGCCGTGAGTTCGAGTCTCACCCGGATCACACTCGAGAATACCACCATTCTCTGAAGAGAAGCCCTGTTTACTGACGGGGCTTCTCTGTTTTTAGGGCTTACTAAACTTTACTATCTATTTAGTCATACATTATCAACCATTATCATTTATACCCAAAAACGGGACACAGATTTGCGGGACACACCCCTACCCCACTTCCCGCATATAAACGGGGGGGGTATTTTAAACCCCAGGCAAAATATCT
>ENA-UPTF01001360-UPTF01001360.1-marine-metagenome-genome-assembly--contig:-NODE-1360-length-15398-cov-4.024085_pt1 | contig 15398 bp, 8 predicted proteins | sample MGYA00238166_ERZ767019 | MGnify/ENA primary metagenome ERZ767019 (study PRJEB28930, sample SAMN06266391) | marine metagenome | isolation source: Sea water from 250 m depth | place: Atlantic Ocean | study...
GCTTCTTGGGCTCGAACGCACGAAGACGATGCCAGCTACAGTTTAGAAGACCATTGGCACAAGATGAGTCAAGTCATACCGCTTGGTCGGGTGGGAGAAGCTGATGAAGCAGGAGACGTAATCTGTTTCCTGGCTTCGCCCAAAGCAAGCTACGTTACGGGTGCATCAATCAACATCGACGGTGGATTATCGCCAGTCGTCTAATGCACATTCTAGTTCCATAGACTATTCGGATTCAGGTCTACCGTAACCCCCACCGGTCGGCGTTTGTAATACAAACACATCACCAGAAACAACAGTTCGCTTATCTCGACCAGTCATCTCGTCCTTTTCTCCATTACTACGTTCGACCCAGTTGCGGCCCACTTCACCAGTGTGCCCCCCTGCCATACCATAAGGAGGAACTATCCTGTGATTTGACAGCATAGCCACCTCCATCGACTCCAAAAACCGGATTCTACGCAGCGTACCGTCTCCCCCATTGAACTGACCTCGCCCACCACTATTTTGGCGAATCCGAAAATCCTCCAACACGACGGGATGCCGCCACTCTAGGATCTCAGGATCAGTAAGACGAGTATTTGTCATGTGCGTATGAATTGCGGAAGTGCCATGAAACCCAGGGCCGGCACCTGCACCACCACAAACCGTCTCATAATACTGGTGCTCGTCATTACCAAATGTTAGGTTGTTCATCGTACCTTGACTTGCAGCAAACACTTTAAGCGCACCAAATAGGGTATCCGTAATCGCCTGACAGGTTTCCACATTGCCAGCCACAACCGCGGCCGGATACTGCGGCGCTAACATACATCCATTCGGAATAACAATATTAATAGGCTTCAAACAACCTTCGTTTAACGGTATCGCGTCATCGACGAGACAACGAAAAACATAAAGCACAGCTGAGCGTGCAACAGCGGACGGTGCATTAAAGTTGGATGGCCTCTGATCACTAGTGCCCGTAAAATCAACCTTAGCGCAACGGTTTTCTTTATCAAAGCTTATAACGACTTTGATGACACTACCTTCGTCAAGTGGGTAGCTGAACTCTCCATCTTCCATCACATCAATAACACGCCTAACTTGTTCTTCCGCATTGTCCTGAACGTGTTTCATATAAGCATGAACAACATCCACGCCAAACTGTTTGATCATACGATGAACTTCTTGTACACCTTTTTCACCAGCTGCTATTTGTGCCTTAAGATCCGCAATATTTTGTTCTGGATTACGTGCTGGATAAGGCCCTGATGCAAGGTGATGCCGTAATTTCTGTTCTAGAAATTGACCCCGATCTATCAGCTTAAAGTTATCAAACAATATACCTTCTTCTTCAACAACACGACTGTCGGGCGGCATCGAACCTGGCGTTATACCACCGATATCAGCGTGATGGCCCCGACTCGCTACATAAAACAATATTCTGGAATTTTCCTGATCAAATACTGGCGTAATAACCGTTATATCTGGAAGGTGAGTACCGCCGTTATAGGGCGCATTAACAACGTAGACGTCTCCTGGGCTGATTGACTTTGCATTGACATCAATAACGGTACGAACAGCTTCGCTCATGGAACCAAGGTGAATCGGGATATGGGGCGCGTTTGCGACCAAATCACCATCAGGATCAAAAAGAGCACAAGAAAAATCTAATCGTTCTTTGATGTTGACCGAATAAGCGGTTTTCTCCAATGTCAGGCCCATCTGTTCAGCAATTGACATAAATAAGTTGTTAAACACCTCCAACATAACCGGATCACATTCAGTACCAACTGCAAATTCACGTTCAATGGGAATTTGTCTACTCATAATCAGATTGCTATGAGCATCAAGTTCGGCCTGCCAACCAGGCTCAACGACAGTCGTGGCTGTCTGCTCACGAATTATGGCCGGCCCTGACACAATGTTTCCCGTTTGTAGGTGTTCCCGGTCGTAAATATTTGTTAGCTGTTCCTTACCTGCCATATAGGCCGAGACTTCAGCCAACACATTTAGCTCGTTCGAGCTTGTCGACGATTGATTCAGTAATATTTCTGCGTCTTCCATCCTGCCAATGGCTTCTACAGCAGCGGCTTCAATAATCAAGGCCTTATCCATCATCACAAACCCATATCGTTGACGGTAAGCCTTCTCAAATCGCTCACGCATTTCTGCCAGAGAACCAACTTCAACTTCAAGAGAAGTATCCGTCCCATCGTAGCGAAGATGAGCCCGACGAATGACGCTAGTAGAAGATTCTGGGACACCTTGATCTATCAAACTTTCTGTCGTTGACATTGCCAGTTCGTCCAGGACGCGAGTCAACTCAATCAAACTAGATTCCTTAAGTGGTATCTCTAGCGCCCGCTCTCGAAGAGACCTTACATCCGCTAAGCCCATACCATATGCCGACAAAACCCCAGCCAGGGGATGCATCAATACTCTGGTCATTCCCAGTGCATCTGCAACTAAGCAAGCATGTTGCCCTCCCGCACCACCAAAACAATTGAGTGTATATCCGGTTACGTCATAACCTCGTTGCACAGACACCTTTTTGATCGCGTTGGCCATGTTCTCGACAGCAATCCGGAGAAATCCATCTGCTACTTCAACTGGTGTTCTTACGTCACCAGTAGCGACTCTAATTTCGTTGGAAAGTGCCAAGAAAGCTTCTTGAACAGCTGCTACATCAAGTGGCTGATCCTGCGCCGGACCGAACACGGATGGAAAATATTCGGCCTGCAATTTACCCAGCATCACATTGCAATCCGTTACGGTCAAAGGACCGCCACGCCGGTAACAAGCTGGACCTGGATTAGCACCGGCGGATTCTGGTCCCACTCGATATCTGGAACCATCAAAAAAACATATGGAACCACCTCCAGCAGCGACTGTATGTATCATCATCATCGGCGCTCGCATGCGAACACCTGCTACAAGGGTCTCAAATGTGCGTTCGTATTCACCATTGTAATGTGCGACATCAGTCGAGGTGCCGCCCATATCGAACGATATAATTTGATCACACCCTGCCCCAGCGGCGGTTTTGACTGCGCCCACGATCCCTCCGGCCGGACCAGAAAGAATCGCGTCCTTACCGCGGAATAGGCTAGCATCTGTCAACCCACCGTTGGATTGCATAAACATTAAACGTACATCACCCAGTTCGTCTGCGACTTGAGATACATAACTGCGCAACATCGGTGACAAATAGGCATCGACAACAGTTGTGTCACCTCGACTGACATATTTCATTAGTGGGTTGGTTTCATAGCTTGTCGATACCTGAGTAAAACCAATCTCCCGCGCCAATTCCGCAACAATTAGTTCATGATTTGGGTAACGATAACCATGCACAAACACTATCGCGATTGATCGTATACCATCGTTGAAGGCGTTTTGTAGCAACCCACGTGCCGAATTAGGATCAAGTGCTCGCTCGACCGTACCATCAGCCAAAACCCGTTCACTGATTTCTACAACTTGTTCGTAAAGCATGTCCGGTAGAATTATTTGGAGCGCAAAGAGATCAGGCCGGGTCTGGTAACCAATACGCAGAGCATCAGCAAAACCTTGAGTTGTGGCCAAAAGGGTCCTGTCACCTTTGCGCTCCAACAAGGCATTAGTGGCCACCGTTGTACCCATTTTGACCGCATCGATTACATTCGCTGGAATTGACTCTGAACTGGATAATTCAAGAATATCGCGTATACCCTGTACCGCGGCATCTTTGTAATTCTCTGGATTTTCTGACAACAGTTTTCGACTGATCACTTCACCCGATGGAGTACGGGCAACAAGATCGGTAAACGTTCCGCCTCTATCTATCCAAAATTGCCAATCTTTACCTAGTTTCATAACTTCTCTTTCTGACGCAATTAATATATTTTTGAGAGTCCTTCAACACAAAACGCAGACGCAGTACTGCAAACAACTAAAATTTATTGTAATCAACCCTCAAACTTCAGACGCATCGGGGTCTCTTTTATCGAGTTGCAGTAACAGTTCGCGAGCTTGCTCATCGTCATAATCTCGCCACTCTGAAATCTCTTTGAGCGTACGATGGCACCCGCGACAGTAACCGGTTACTGGGTCAATTATACAGATACCAATACACGGACTTGTTATCATTTCTAATTCAAGAACTAATTTGGTAATTACCAATAATCATCTTATTCATCCACCTAATTATATTTGCTATTCTCTCATCTTGATGAAATTACTCAAATAATTAATCTTCGTTGTAACAAAATTAATTCATCGGCACGGTCTTTTCCCGCAACACATGAACGTGATCATAATCGGTGCAGGAGTCATCGGTAGCGCAATCGCCTACTACCTCTCACTGAGAGGTATAGAAGCGACTGTAATTGAGTGCTGCAAACCAGCCTGTGCTGCCTCTGGTAAATCAGGTGGATTTCTCGCTCGTGACTGGTGCATTGGGCAACCTCAGGACAACTTAGCCCAGTTAAGTTTTGATTTACACTCGGATCTTTCTGAGACACTCAATACTGACTACGGTTATCGCCGCATAGATACCTATGGCATGACATTATCGGATCGCCACCCAGATTCAAACGGCAACAGAATCAACATTTATCCAAACTGGTTAGACAATGAAGGTGCAGTTCAACAAATCCTAGGTGACCCAGCAACAACGGCCCAACTCGATCCAGAAATGTTCACATTCGCCCTATTGGATGCCGCTTGTGCTATGGGAGCTCAAATCAAGAACGGAACCGTAACATCGATTGAACGTGACCCAATCAGAGAACGGGTTACGGGAGTCACAGTCGGTGGTATGTTTCAACCGGCTGATGCTGTTGTCGTCGCGATGGGTCCCTGGAGTCTACATGCTACAAACTGGATATCCCTGCCCAGGGTTTATGGCCTAAAGGGCTACAGTATCACGCTGTCACCTACTAGCCCGGTCACCGCTGCTGCGCTTTTCTTAGATTATGAAGACCACAATGGGGAGCGCCACGGACCAGAATTAATCACACGCGCTAACGGAGAGGTTTATCTTTGTGGATTTTCTAGTAATGATCGCCTACCACAATCACCAGATCGTGTCTCAGTAGACTATTCAGCGTGCGATGACCTTCATAACCTTGCCAAACGCATATCTACAGTCTTTGCCGATTCGACCATTGTTCGACGTCAGGCCTGCTACCGACCAATCTGCAAAGATGCAATGCCCTTGATAGGTGAGATTCAAGGAACTCAGGGAGCTTACGTAGCTACCGGCCATAATTGTTGGGGTATCTTGAACGCTCCAGGCACTGGTCTAGCGTTGTCTGAACTGTTGAGTGACGGGAAAACCCACAGCATCGACCTTACACCTTTCTCTCCCCGTAGATTGTCAGCATTATGCTGATCGAGTTGATGAACCTAAATCGAGTGTTAACCAAGATCAGGTGTTATCCTCTACCTAAGACTATTAATTAAGAACACCAAAGAGTAATTTATAAATCTGGGCTCGAAATCTTGCCATTCGTTGTAAGTTTCGGCACTGAGATCCAAAAATCTATCTATCCATCTAGTTAAATGACCAAACTACCATCTCCCCATCCCGACCACGACTTCGATCGTGAACTACTTGTTGAGTCATTGGACAAACTGGCAAACAGTTATCAACCCCGTACCCAACCCGTACCCGATTCACCATATCTTGAACTCCCTAACCGTTTGCCGGAATCTGGGATGGGAGACAGCGCAGCACTAAATGTCTTGGCGCCAGCTGTCCTTGATGGTAGCGCACAACTCCATCATCCAGGGTACTTTGCTCATATGGATCCCCCGACCCCTGCTATCACTTGGGCTGCGTCACTGTGGCAGGTTGCAACAAACCAGAACCCACTCCACCCAGATGCTGCTCCTGTTGCACGCTCACTAGCCGATCAGGTCATTAAATGGGTAACTCCTTTTTTCGGAATGGATGGTGGTCATTTTGTGCCTGGTTCCACGATCGCAAACCTGACAGCACTTTGGGCTGCCCGTCAGCTTAAGCAAGTCACGCGCATTGCAGCCTCCGAAAAGTCTCATCTTTCAATTCGTAAGTCGGCTGAAATTCTAGGCCTGGACTACATTGGACTACCTACCAATGCACAGCATCAGTTGGATACCTCGGGACTAACTCAGCTCGACCAAACAGCTGTGGTTTTGACTGCAGGCACTGTCGCGACAGGTACGATTGATGCTTTGACCCGACCTCCTGGTGCAGCATGGGTACACGTTGATGCTGCCTGGGCAGGCCCCATGCGACTAACTGACCGGTTAAGCCATCGCCTGGATGGTGTCGAAGAAGCGGACTCCGTTGGATTTTCCGCTCACAAATGGTTATATCAGCCAAAAGGATCGGCGATGGTGATGTTTCGCCATGCCGAGGCAGCACATGACGCGCTCAGCTATGGTGGCGGCTACCTGGCCACACCGAATATCGGATTACTGGGGTCTTCGCCAGCTGTCGCTGTTCCTCTCGCTGCAATGTTACTGTCTTGGGGGAAAACCGGTCTAGCGCAAAGAATTGAATCCGACATGGGTAAAGCGGACCAACTGGCTGAGCTGATCAGATCGGACTCAAGATTTCGATTGTGGGGGCCCAATCAGACTGGCGTTGTGGTTTGGCGGCCAATCGATAGCGAACCCGGCGCTGTCCGCAGTCGTCTGCAGAATGGTTGGGTTTCACTAACGGAGGTTGAAGGAGAAACATGGTTTCGATCCGTAGCGGCAAATCCCAGTGCCGATCCAGCCTATCTGTTTAATCAGGTAAAGGCCGCACTGTGACCCAGTCATTTACTTCTATCGGCTAGCGTCGTTATGACAATAAGCAGTCGTGGCAATTACGAACCCGATCATTGCCGACTACGTACATTTTACGATGTCGTTGCAAAGTTCTGGGATGGCAGTGACACGCCTACGGCTTATCTTGAACGGTGCCTAGAAACAATTGACAAAAAAGAGCCTGAAGTCCGCGCCTGGGTGGTATTAGATATCGAAAAAGCTCGTATCGCGGCCAATGAATCTACAGCACGGTACCAAGCCGGTCAGCCACTCTCAACTATCGACGGAATGCCAATTGGCATCAAGGATGTAATACAAACTAAAGACATGCCGACAGCACTAGGCAGCCCAATTTATGAGGGTAGGCAAACACATATGGATTCTGCGTCTGTTAATGCTCTTCGACTAGCCGGCGCCATCATATTGGGGAAGACCGTCACCACTGAATTTGCATTTGTTTCCCCTGGCCCAACGACAAACCCTTTCCATGCGCAGCATACGCCTGGTGGATCATCCAGTGGTTCAGCCGCCGCTGTTGGTGCCGGTATGATTCCAGCGGCATTGGGCAATCAGGTGGTGGGCTCAGTAATTCGACCGGCGGCTTACTGTGGTAATTTTGCGATTAAACCTACGCTGGGTGCTCTGCACTGTGGTGAAGGTCTCAGTTTGAGTCAATTACACTTAGGCGTCCATGCAGGCTCTTTAGTCGATATGTGGTCGGTCGCCTATGAGATTGCCCAGCGCGCAGGTGCGGATCCTGGCTATCCGGGACTCTTTGGTCCGCTTGAGTTGGCAAAACCCACTCAACCACATACTCTTATCGTGCTGGAAACTGAGGGCTGGTCTCAATGTGACGCCACGACCAGCGCAGCATTTGAATCAATTCTCGACCAACTTACAGCTTTAGGGGTGGAGTTGGTTACACGCCGAGACTATCCTGAGATCGAACAATTTGAACAGAACATCGAAGGCAGCATGGTCCTGTGCCGAAAACTTTGCAGCTATGAAATGCGATGGGCGCTTCGCCATTATCAAAGCACCGGGCTGCTAAGCGACGACCTTAATTTGTGGTTAGAGATGGCTGAGAGTATGACCCTAAACGACTATCGCGAGGCCCTTGAGCAACGAGAACTGATGAGAACCAGCCTCGGGTCTCTTAAAGACCTGGCATCAGCGATGATTACCCTATCGGCCCCAGGCCCTGCGCCTCCACTGGGAGAACTGACACCATCAGGAGAATCAGCTTACGCATTTAAAACGGGCAGTCCTGCATTCAATGCAGTAACGTCTGCCCTTGGCTCACCTGCCCTAACCCTCCCGCTCGCAGCTATCGGTGGGTTACCACTTGGCATTCAACTTATCAGCCAGCCGCACACGGATTGGGATTTGACCGGTTATGGAAACTGGCTACAGCAATCAATCCAGACGGTATCGACATAATCAGACATGATCAGAATCCCGTCAACGATGTGTAAAGTGTGACTAACAAGTCTCTCGATCAACGACTCATAATAAGGTTATCATTGTCGCCAGCCGTCTCACACCAATTAAAGTACAAGAGAAACCTGTATGGATTCATTTGAAACAGTTATTCGCGGTGGCACAGTCGTTACCGCTGTAGACAGCACAATGTGCGATGTCGGTATACGTGATGGTCGGATTGTGGCGCTCGGACTGGACCTCCCTAAAGCTCCACACGAGATCGATGCAACCGACATGCTGGTATTACCTGGAGGCGTTGAAGGCCACTGCCACATTGAACAAGCATCGTCCGTTGGTAACGTGATGAGTGCTGACGACTTTTATACCGGCACGCGATCTGCGGTCTTTGGTGGAACTACAACAACGCTATCTTTCGCAGCTCAGATGAAAGGCCAGTCCTTAAGACAAGTCGTTGATGACTATCATGCATGTGCGTCGTCCAAGGCGGTGATTGATTATGGGTTTCATCTGATCGTATCTGATCCAACTGAACAGGCAATGCAAGAACACCTCCCTGCACTGATTCATGAAGGAATGACCTCTTTCAAAGTTTACATGACCTATGACTCACTGAAGCTTGATGATCATCAGATGCTCAACGTGCTAGCCACCGCTAAGCAACACGGCGCGATGGTGATGGTCCATGCCGAAAATCACGATATGATCCGTTGGCTCAAAGAGCGCTTACTCCAGGGCGGTTACGTTGCGCCAAAATATCACGCTATCAGCCATGTTGAGCTTGCTGAAGACGAAGCGACCCATCGCGCAATTCGTCTTTCCGAATTAATTGATGTTCCGATCCTAATTGTTCATGTGTCGGCTAGCGAAGCGATGGCTGAGATCCGTCGTGCCCAGACTGCCGGACTCAAAGTGTACGGTGAGACCTGCCCACAGTACTTGTTTTTAACAGCCTCAGATCTGGATCGAAATGGTGCGGAGGGTGCAAAGTTCTGTTGCAGCCCACCACCCCGCGATTCTGCCCATCACGAAGTTATTTGGAGGGGGCTCGCTAATGGCACCTTCCAAGTATTTTCTTCTGACCATGCACCGTATCGTTTTGACGAAACCGGCAAGCTGGCTGCCGGTCCTAATCCGACTTTTCCGCAGATCGCAAACGGCGTGCCCGGTATAGAACTTCGCCTACCTTTGTTGTTTTCCGAAGGTGTTGGCAAAGGTCGCATTAGCATTCATCAATTTGTTGCACTAACCTCCACTAATGCCGCACAAATTTATGGCTTATCACCGCGTAAAGGCACCATCGCGATTGGCTCAGATGCTGATATTGCAATCTGGGATCCCAAAAAAGAAATCGAAATCACCTGGGATCTACTGCACGACAATGTCGGTTATACGCCTTACGAAGGCAGAAAAATAACTGGCTGGCCGGTGACAGTATTAAGCCGTGGAAGAATTGCGGTAGAAAACGGCGAGTTAAAGGTCGAACGTGGTAGTGGAGAGTTTTTACCACGATTTCTATCCGACGCTGCACGTCCGCTTGGTCGAATGGTCAAGGAGATGGATATCAACAAGAACTTCGGTGCAGACATTAACGTACCAGACCAATGAGTTTTCTTCCCCAACGGAGACTGGATCGAGTATTAAGGTTCTTATTCGAGTGTTGCTAAAGCTACCGGCTTAATCCTATGACCCGAACGTTACCCCTTGCTGTAGCCCAACTGGGTCCGATTGCTCGTGATGAATCTCGAGCATCAGCTGTTGGTCGGATGATCAGCTTGTTGAACAAAGCGGACGGGGCTGGGTCAAAACTTGTCGTATTTCCGGAACTGGCATTGACTACTTTTTTTCCACGTTGGTATTTCGAGAATCAGGCAGATGTCGATAAGTTTTTTGAAACGAGTATGCCGAATGCCGAAACAGAACCCTTGTTTAACGCAGCTGCTCGCGCTGGCATTGCTTTTTGTCTCGGCTACGCCGAACTTTGTGTCGAAAACGGTCTGACGAGGCGATTCAACACCTCAATCCTTGTCGATGAATTGGGTGCAATTATCGGAAAGTATCGCAAAATCCATCTTCCAGGTCACCGTGAGCATGAACCCAACTTTCCTTTCCAACATCTTGAAAAACGCTATTTTGAAACTGGTGACTTAGGATTTCCGGTTTTTAAGGCTTTAAATTCTACTCTCGGCATGTGCATCTGTAACGACCGTCGATGGCCCGAAACGTTTAGGATGTTAGGTTTACAGGGTGTTGAATTAGTAATGTTGGGTTACAACACACCGGTCCATTATCCTCGCGCGCCTGAACACGATCACCTACAAGACTTTCATAATCATCTTTCAGTTCAAGCGGGTGCCTACCAGAACGGTACCTGGGTTGCCGCTACAGCGAAGGCTGGTTGCGAAGAGAACTGCGACATGATTGGTGGCAGCTGTATTGTTTCTCCCACCGGAGAAATTGTTGCCCAGTGTGAAACACTGGACGACGAATTAATTACCTGGAATTGCGATCTCGATTTGTGCCAAACAATCCAGAAAAATATCTTCAATTTCGAACTACATCGCGAACCAGAAAATTATGGACTCATCGCGAAATCCACAAAAGGCAGCTGACTAAAATTCGAACCAATAACATCACGATCTTGACGTCACGTGATTTGCCACAGTAAGGTGACAGTACCATTACCGAGGACCTACCCAGTTGGGGTAAGATTGATGTGTAATCTCAACCACCAAGCCCAAAACTTAAAATGTTCCATGCTCAGAAGAATCTAGTTCGTCAGAGTCACGGGATATAACCAAGGAGACGATGTATGAAGCTCGTCGGAGTCGATGTCGGTGGTACCTTTACAGATGTCATATTTGCCGACACAGAGTCCGGCCGTACTGAAATACATAAAGTTCCAACCACCCCAGATGACCCCTCAGATGGTGTCAGCACTGCAATAAGTGGCCTGTGTGAGAGACACAACATCGCACCAACAGAAATTAATCATTTGCTCCACGGCACCACCATCGCAACCAACGCTATCTTGCAACATGATGGTGCAAAGACCGGGATGATCACCACAAGAAACTACCGTGACATTCTTCACATTGGTCGTCACCAACGGCCTGAGCACTACTCAATTATGCAAGAAGTACCGTGGCAGGATCGCGTTCTTGTGCGCCGCCAGCACAGACTAACCGCATCCGAAAGGATTGCACCACCAACCGGCCAAGTCCTAACAGAACTGGATGAAGACGAAGTTCGAACCGCGATACAGGAACTAAAAAAAGCCGATGTCGAATCAATAGCCGTGTGCTTTCTTTTTTCTTACCTTAATCCAGTGCATGAAAACCGTGCACGCGAGCTTATCGAGGAAGAATATCCTGAGTGCTTTGTCACAACCTCGTCCTCAGTGTCTCCCCAGTTCCGCGAATTCGAGCGCTTCACGACGGCAACAATGAATGCATTCATTGGACCCAAAGTTAGAGATTATGTCAATCACCTAGCCACTCGAATCGGTGATGACGGTATAAGAGCAGACCTCCATGTCATGAGTTCAAATGGAGGAGTTGCGACCGCCAAAATGGTATCCGATCGTCCAGTGATGACCCTACTTTCGGGACCTGCGGCAGGTGTCCTTGGCGGTGCTTGGACCGGTGAACTTTCGAACCGAACAAAATTGATTACATTTGATATGGGTGGTACTTCTGCCGATATCGGTATCGTCAGTGACGGTACCTTTGCCCAGGCCTCTGCCCGTGACACCTGGATCGCGGGTTATCCCCTATTGGTATCAATGATTGATATCCATACAATCGGTGCAGGCGGTGGCTCTATCGCTTATGCCGATCCGGGTGGTGGTTTTAGGGTCGGCCCCCGAAGCGCCGGCGCAATCCCTGGCCCCGCAGCCTACGGTCGCGGAGGCAAACAACCCACCGTAACAGACGCCAACGTTGTGCTTGGTAGGCTCGACAAAGATTATTTTCTTGGTGGAGAAATGTCCCTGGATGACACTGCCGCTCAACAAGCAATTACAGGCTTAGCAACAGAACTTGGCTTAGGCGTGCCAGATACGGCAGACGGGATTTTAACTCTGGTTACCGCCAACATGGCGAATGCCATTCGGTCTCGAACAGTACAAAAAGGCATCGACCCTAGAGAATTTGCTCTGATTGCGTTCGGTGGCGCGGGCCCACTGCATGCAGTTGATGTCGCACGCGAGCTTGGCATGTCCGAAGTGATCATACCTCCATACCCCGGAATTACTTCCGCAGTGGGGTTACTCACGACAGACCTTAAATACGACACAATCCGTACAGAGTTTCAAGTCAGTGGTGAAATAGATCTTCAACGACTCAACAGTGACCTAGAAGAAATGGAACGGGAACTCACCGATCAGTTCCTCAATGATGGTCTAGCTGAATCGGCTATCAGCTTTCAGCGTTCAGGTGATCTACGTTATGTTGGCCAAGGCTACGAACTCCGAATCACCTTTTCGGATGTATCGCTCGATGATGACAGTCTCCAGGAAATATTCAACCAATTCCATATTCAGCATAGAGCCGAATACGGTCACGACTTTCCAGACAGCGCAATTGAGATCGTGAATGCGCGGGTTACGGGTATTGGACAGATGCCGAAAATTAGTCAGCCTGAAGACATCAATTCAGGTACTCAAGAATCAGCATTGATGAAATCCGGCGGCTGTATGTTCCGAGTCGATAATCGCCTTGAAGAATTTGAGACGATGTTCTATCAGAGGGAAAAACTCCCTCTAGAACACTCAATCGCGGGCCCCGCCATCATAATCCAGCAGGATTCCACCACTGTTGTGCCTCCCAATAATCAATTTGTTTCAGACACGGCCGGCAATATGATCATCAGTATCGGAGAAAACACATGAACGACACAGTCGAAACAACACGACCGCAAGATATCGATCCGGTGACTGCTAGCGTCATCCAAGGTGCCCTAGAAAATATTGCTGTTGAAATGGGCTACAAACTGATGCGCATGTCGTATTCATCGATCATACGGGAATCAGAAGACTTCGGGGCAGGACTTGTTGATGCTCAGGGTCGAGGGCTCGCTGAATCGACGCAGTCAACACCCCTGCAATCTGGCCCTATTCCTGGTTATGTGCAAGGGATGCTTAAGACTCTTCAAGACCGGGGTGACACAATTCGACCTGGTGATGTCATCATGCACAACGATGCCTATGGTGGCGCCAGCCACGGTCCCGATGTTGGGTTTATTGTGCCGGTATTCGACGACGACAATCTAATTGGATACTCAGTTACTACGGCACATCATCTGGATATTGGAGCCTTGTCTCCAGGTAGCTGCGGTATCGTGGATGCAATTGATGCCTATGCTGAGGGACTTCAGTTCAAAGCAATAAAAGTTTACGACGAAGGTCGTAAAGTGGAAGCAGTTTGGCACATGCTGCGTGACAACATCCGAGCATCAGACCTCGTAGTTGGTGACATGGAAGCGCAGGTTGCCGCGTCCCAGATCGGCGCCCAGCGTTTGTTAGCGCTTGTTCAACGCTATGGTGCGAACACGCTTGAACGCGCGTGCGATCAAGTCATGGACCATGCAGAACGTCTGATGCGTTCAGCAATCTCCAAGGTGCCCGACGGGACTTACACAGCAAAAACCCATATTGATGGATTCTTGGACAGCGACGACACGAACAAGAAAGACCTCCCAATCGTTGTCACAATTACCGTAAACAATGACGCAATGACGGTCGATCTTACAGGCACTGCAGACCAGGTATCCGATCGTCCAATCAATATGCCGTTTGTTGGAACCGTAGACATTGCAATCTGGCTGACGATCCGGTCGGTACTTTTAGATACTGCGGTCCACGGACATATTCCAGTCAATGATGGACTGTGCCGGCCCATAAAAATTATTGCACCGAAGGGCTGCCTAGCAAACCCGATATTTCCGGCCCCAACCATTGCTCGTTTCTGCCCTGGCAACCAACTCGCAGATACGGTGATGAAAGCGCTGGGTCAAGCAGTCCCAACTCAAGTTTCTGCCGGTATTGGAAACTTAAGAGTCATTGCGTTTTCGGGATTGGACGGTGATGACTATTGGGTCCATATGGAGATTTGTGAGGGTAGTTATGGTGGCCGCAAAGGTATGGACGGGATGGATGCCGTTGATACGCTGTACGCGAATACCCGCAACAACCCGATTGAAGATATTGAATCTCATCTTCCGCTGAGGGTTTCCCGTTATGAACTTCGTGAAGACGTTTGCGGCCCAGGCAAATGGCGAGGTGGATTAGGCTCGATTAGAGAATTTACATACCTCAAAGACGGCGGAGGATCGATTGAAGGAGAAGGTCACAAATACCGCCCATGGGGATTCCAGGGTGGCGGAGATGGCCACACCGCGGGGCTAACCTTGAGGCGTGCGTCAGGGAAGTCTGAAACCTTACCTTCAAAAATGCCACATACTTCGGCTAAGGCCGGAGACAGTTTTATCTGCGTTGGACCTGCCGGTGGCGGTTATGGCGATCCCTTGGAAAGAGACATGCACCAGGTGCTTGAGGATGTACAAGACGGCCTAATCTCAATCAATACGGCTAAAAATGATTACGGTGTGATTATCACTGATGCCCTGCAACTTGATGAAGCAGCAACTGCCCACTGCCGGTCCAGTGCGGTCTAATTCCCTTGATAATCCACAGACATAGGCAGACAACAAGTTAGAGAGAGTTCAAACTCAACGAATCTCGACAATCATCTCAATTTCGACAGGGATATTCATCGGCAACGAACTCATCCCTACAGCGGAACGGGCGGCTCGTCCTGCATCACCGAACACCTCTACCATGAGATCGGAGAAACCATTGATGATACTGGGATGGTTCTCGAATCCTGGCTCAGCGTTAACCATACCCAAAACTTTGATAATTCGCTGTACCCGATCAAGGTCTCCAATATGGTTTTTCAAGGTCGCCAGCAAGTTCAGACCCACTAAGCGGGCCGCCTGATAGGCCTCATCCTCGGAACACACCGTCGGCACCTTACCGACTACGAAAGTTCCATCAGGTCTGTTAGTACCATGGCCCGACAGGTAAACCAAATTACCAACTGTATGGGCACCGACATAATTACCCAGGGGTGCTGGGGGATCCGGTAGTTCAATTGAGAGATCTACCAGACGGTTATCTATTGCAGACATGA
>ENA-UPTF01001362-UPTF01001362.1-marine-metagenome-genome-assembly--contig:-NODE-1362-length-15388-cov-2.034420_pt1 | contig 15388 bp, 15 predicted proteins | sample MGYA00238166_ERZ767019 | MGnify/ENA primary metagenome ERZ767019 (study PRJEB28930, sample SAMN06266391) | marine metagenome | isolation source: Sea water from 250 m depth | place: Atlantic Ocean...
AAACGGACCCGGATGAGTGCACACAACGCAGTCACTCCGATGATACTGCGAACGAACAATAATTGAAAAAGAGAAAAATCGCTGGACAACCACTTCACTAGGGCATCCTGAAAAGAAAAAAACACGGCAGCAAGTGCAGCGAACACTACACCCCGTATTTGATAATCAGACAAACGCCCTCTCCATCGTTCGCTCTACTCTGGCGTATACTTCACTGGTTATTCTCGTTCTAACTGGAATCAAATCTACTGGGTAGGGCGTGATTTAGATTATGGAAGAAACTCCCAAGAAATCTTTCCGCAATGTGGCCCGCCGCTACGGGGCCACGCTCGATAACATTAATGCTGCCCGTACCACTTCCAAAAAAGCGTCTAGGAAGTCCAACAAGAAGCGTAGCAAACGAAAAAAGTAACCAGTTCCGTACTACGCATTAAGCCCAGACTTTTTAATCCCTACTATAAAAACAGGGTCAGGACGCCGGTGTAACCATACAGGCGGCGATGGCCGATCTCGCCATTGGCAAAGAAACCCACCAGTGGCACATCACCTAGCTCGCTCTGAATAAGTGCCATCTCGTTCGAATCCTCGCCAAACGTATGCCGCCCTCGGCCCAGGCAAGAAAAATACACGCCCCCCCTAGGTACAGAACCTGTACTTCTTTTTTTTAGGTCGCGCAGCATTCGGATTAAATCTTCTTCAGCGCTGCTCCGATCACGCTGGCAAAAAAGAATCGAATCGCCCGTGTCGACACTGTCCCCGATTGCGAGAAGCTTGTGTTGTGGGTCGATGCCCACGATATTTCGTACCAGATAGTCGCCCGTATCTGAACCGACTACCGGCAACGCAGCAAAGATCTTGCCAGCGACGCTATTCAGATTCTGTGCCAACTTCTCACCGATGTCCTCCTCGAATACCTCCAGGGCGGGACGGTCATCGATAGTGAAGATGATGTTCTGACTAATCCGGGTAATTGTTCTTTGCGGTCCGATCGGCGAGCAACCCTGTGTCAGCCCCGTAGACACGGGCACCTTCTCTGAAAACAATACGCCCGAGAGATCCGAAGTCGTTGGGCCATCGGCAACCTGCACATTACGCCCACGAGAGGAACTGAGGGCGCCCACCAAGTATCCACCTTGGAGTGCGTCTGAGAGTGCGGGTATGAGTCGCGGTACCTCTGCGCTCTCGGGATTCCCATGAACCACGGCAAACGTCTGGAAATTACTTTTAAACCATGGCCGATAGTCACGATTGAAACTTTCTAGACCCCCTTGTGCATCCGAAAAGACCTGAAAAGAGTCCTCAGGGAACGTACCAACCATCACATTGATCGCTGGGCATTCGTAATCTTCGTGACCGCTTCGAAGAACCCCAATGCCGGTTGCACCGACCCAGTGGCGAACATTTGTCTGCGTCACAAAACGCTCAACGATTGCGCTCATATTTTCGGCATGGTGATCTGTGGAGTAGATGAATCCAAGATTACCCAATGTGGTGCCAATCTGGGCCGAACATTCATCGACCGCATCCTGCCAAGTTTCAGCTCGTGAACTACCTACTTGAAACAACTCACCAGAAACAACCGGTATAACGCCTACCATTGGTTGCGCAATTCCCGCAATTTCAGAAAAACCGCCTTCGGCTCAGGACTCTCGGGAAGATCGGGAAATGATTCGCGAAGCGCCCTAATAACGCTCGGATTCTGCAGCCGGAAAAACGTATTGACTTCCCGCTCGAGCCCGAGGGTGGAGATCAGTGCCTGGTTTGGATCCTGAATCCCACTGTCATCGAGAAGCTGGTTTGCTCTCTCGTTATCCGGTTCCCGGTCCAGTGTAAAAGCGAGGTTGTTGGCCCAGTAATCATGGCCTGGATACACACAAGTATGGTCCGGTAACCGCGACAACTGCGTTACAAAAGTATCGAACAACTGCTCGGGATGACCGCCGTTATGGCAGTTTCCGGCGCCTGCGTTGAACAGCGTATCACCGGAAAATAACGCAGGCTCATCAGTATGCGACAACAAACACACATGACTCATTGTATGACCGGGTGTATCCAATGCCTCACATTCGACCGTTTTACCGATACGAATGACATCACCCGCAGCAACTGGGATATCGATCCCAGTGATTTCCGCGCTTGCATGAGCCAGCAGCCGAGCGCCAGTGGCAGCAATCACGGCTTGATTGCCCCCCGTGTGATCACCATGTTCATGGGTGTTTAAGACCTGGGTAATGTCCCAGCCCATTTCTTTGGCCTTGCCTAGACACTTTTCATGGTCAAGCGGATCAACTGCCAACGCCTCGCCGGTTTCAGGACAGGCAATCAAATAGTTGAAGTTACGCCAGGCGTTGCCTGTCCAAATCTGTTCTACGATCAAAGTGTCCTCCTGATCGGTTTTAAGACCGAATCCAGTGACCAGTTTAATACACTCACGACTGAGAAAAATGTGGCTGCAGCCATGACTCGCTCCCCCCTTCCATGTCCAACGATTTTCACCCTTGGTAAGCAGTAATTGTATATTGGGTCAAATGGTAGAGAAGAGAATCCACCCAATCAAACTTCACCCTGACCGAACCACGCGATGAGGCGAATTCCGAACACCTGGTACGATCGGGATTGCGCGCGCTGCCCGCGCCTCACCGAGCATCTCGCAGTAACCGCGGTCAATCATCCAGACTACCATTGTCGACCGGTGCCGCCGTTTGGCGACCGTCGTGCCCGGATGTTGATTGTTGGTCTGGCTCCTGGCCTACACGGTGCCAACGCCACAGGCCGCCCGTTCACTGGAGATCACGCCGGCATTCTCCTGTATGAAGTCCTGCACCTGCTAGGCATCGCTTCCGCCAGTCAGTCAATTGATGCCAGCGACGGTCTGAGGCTCAATGACTGCCGCATTACCAACGCGGTCAAGTGCCTGCCGCCACAGAACAAACCGATCGGCGCAGAAATTACAGCCTGCAATCCCTACCTGGCTGCGGAACTGAAAGCTGTACCTGCCGGCGGTGTTATTGTGGCCCTCGGACGTATTGCCCACCACGCAATCGCTAAAGCACTATCACTCAAACTCGCCAGTATCCCATTTGGCCACGGCACGGAATACGATTTGCCGGACGGAAGACGGCTTGTTTCAAGCTATCACTGCAGTCGCTACAACACGCAAACCAGGCGTCTTACCCGCGCTATGTTTCTGAAGGTCATGCGAAGAGCCGCCTTTATTGCTTACGACTCGAATCATTCCCTCAACTGACCAATGTCCTTGAAAGCTTTAGCCCATTGATCAAAGAGCGTCAAAACCTTCTACCCGTTGGCACCTCCACAGTCCGGGGAATCGGCTGGATGGCCCTGTCAGGACTTTGCCTGGTCGGCGTCACTGGCGTAGTGCGCTGGCTCGGTTCGGAGCTGAATCCCATTCAGGCGGCATTTATCCGCTATGCATTCGGTCTCTTGATAGTGATTCCTATCTTTTTGAAGATGGGAATGACGGGAATCCGCTCTTCGCGCATCGGCCTTCTAGCGGGAAGAGGCGCGGTCCATGGTATTGCGGTCATGCTATGGTTCTTTGCCATGACCCGAATTCCTGTGGCTGAAGTCACAGCACTCAGCTTCACGTCGTCTATCTTCACTATTATCGGGGCTATATTGTTTCTAAAAGAGCCAGTGCATGCCCATCGATTCATTGCAGTACTGGCTGGTCTGGCCGGCACAGCAGTAATTCTGCGACCTGGTTTTCAGGTGATCGACGTCGGCGCCATGGCGCTGCTTGTCGCTGCCGTTCTTTTTTCCTGCTCTATGTTAATGGCGAAACACCTGACCAAAACAGAGAGTAACACCGCCATCGTCGCTTTCTTGTCCTTGTTTGCCGCGTTGGTCCTGCTGCCCTTTGCCCTTGTGGTCTGGCGGACCCCTAGCGCATTGGAATTGTTCTGGCTTCTCATTACAGCGGTATTCGCCACTTCAGCGCATTACAGTATGAACCGTGCGTTTCGAGCAGCTGATATCACTGCGTTACAACCGGTCATGTTCCTGCAACTGGTCTGGGCGACACTGCTGGGACTGATCATGTTTAACGAGCAACCGGATATTTGGATATGGATTGGTGGAGCCATTATCGTCGCAGCAGCCACGGTCACCGCTCGACAGGAGGCCCGAGTAAGCGCGCGCTGAGAGCCAAGACGCAGTATGATTTCCTAATAATTGGCTCTTTGCCATAGGCCATTACGTTACCGACAGAAAACCACTGACAAGGGAACATAGTCATGGATCGTGAATACGCCTCTCGAATAGAACCTGGGTTACGGGTCATCGTCACCGCCGGCGCGGCTGGTATCGGCAGAGTCATTGTTGAAGCATTGCATACTTGTGGCGCGCATATTCACGTGTGCGATGTTGATGCCGATGCCGTTGCAGACCTAAATTCCGCATTGCCCGAGGTCGGCACCACTATCGCCGACGTTGCGGATGCAAGCCAAGTAGATCAGTTTTTTGCAGAAGCCGAAACCCACCTCGGTGGGCTGGATGTGCTCGTCAACAATGCTGGCATCGCCGGACCGACAGCATCCATCGACGCGATTTCCCCAGAAGATTGGGAAAGAACAGTCGCAGTCAACTTAAATGGGCATTTCTATTGTGCAAGGCGGGCTACGCCTTTACTGCGCAACTCCGAAAATGCTGTCATGATCAATCTCTCTTCGGTCGCAGGCCGGCTAGGATTTCAGTACCGCACTCCCTACGCAGCAACCAAGTGGGGCATCATCGGCTTTACTCAAAGTCTCGCAAAAGAACTCGGACCCGACGGGATTCGAGTGAATGCGATTCTTCCCGGGATGGTAGAAGGGCCGAGAATTGAGCGGGTGATTTCGGCTCGCGCCAAAACGATTGGGCAAAGTAAAGCGGAAGTCAAAACTGAGATGCTCTCGAACGTCTCGTTACGTCGGACAGTAACCCCCAACGACATTGCTGAAATGGTCCTGTTCTTATGTTCTTCCGGCGGCCGCAATATTTCAGGCCAGTCACTCAGCGTGTGCGGTAATGTAGAAACCATGTAACCACCAACAGCTTCAATCATGTTTCGTAACCACCATCTAGTGTTACCACTGATCAATTTGGGAGGAAATTATGGCCAGCAGTCGTAAAGTCATCATCACCTGTGCCAGTACGGGATCCATCCACACACCCACCATGTCGCCCCATCTGCCGCTGACGCCCGAGGACATCGCTGACCAATCAATAGCAGCGGCCGAAGCCGGTGCTGCGATCCTACACCTGCATGCACGCGACCCGAAAGACGGACGACCCACCCCCGATCCCGATGTTTTCATGCAGTTTCTGCGTCCGATCCGCGAGCGATGTGATGCCGTAATCAACATTACCACGGGTGGCGGTCACGGTATGTCGCTGGATGAGCGCCTGGCCGCTCCACTTCGGATTCAACCCGAGATGACGTCCCTCAATATGGGCTCCATGAACTTCGGCTTGTTTCCGATGTTGGCCCGCTACGATGAATTTCGCTATGAATGGGAACGGGCGCATCTAGAAAACAGTCGGGACTTTATATTCAGAAATACGTTCAAGGATATCGAACACATCCTGGAGGTACTCGGTGAAGGTTGCGGCACCCGGTTCGAGTTCGAATGTTACGACATTGGGCATCTTTATAACCTGGCTCATTTCCTCGATCGTGGTTTGGTCAAACCACCACTTTTTGTACAGTCTATTTTTGGCATCCTGGGCGGAATTGGCGCCGATCCCGAAAATGTTACACACATGCGGCAGATCGCCGACAAACTGTTTGGTAACGATTATCTCTGGAGCGTACTGGCCGGTGGCCGACATCAACTGCCACTGGTCACCATGAGCGCGACGATGGGTGGCAATGTACGAGTCGGTCTCGAAGACAGCCTTTATGCAGGCAAGGGCCGACTGGCAACATCCAATGCCGAACAAGTCACGATCATTCGCCGCATTCTCGAACGATTGTCATTGGAGATTGCAACACCTGCCGAAGCGCGCGAGATGCTGGCGTTAAAAGGTGCAGACCAAATCACCATCTAGCGACCACTGGCTCCGGTCGATATTCGATCGGATATAACATAACCTTTTCTTAGACGAGAGATTGAAAATTTTCAATCGTAGGAGGATAACCTGATGCATCCTGCACCAATAAAAAACATCGCCGTGATCGGTTTAGGTACGATTGGGCACAGTGTCGCCCAGTTCTTTGCTACCGGGGGATGCGCAGTGAAGTGCTTCGATCCACAAAAGGAGGCGCGTGAGGCGGCAACGGCCCGGGTACACAGTAATCTCGAGCAAATGGCGACTGCTGGAATTGTTGCGTCCGATCAGATCGATGAAATCATTGGCCGTCTAACGATCTGCGATTCTCCTGCAGAAGCCCTCGAACAAGCTGAGTTCGTCAGTGAGGCAGCAGTGGAAGATCTGGCGGTCAAGCAGGAATTGTTTGCCAATCTAGAGACCATGGTAACCGAAGAAACTATTCTCGCCAGCAATACCTCGAGTCATCCCATGTCACAAATATCCGCGCGCATGCAACATCGACAAAGGGCCTTGGTCACGCACCCGTTTAATCCGCCACATCTGTTGCCTGTGATTGAGGTCGTGCCGACGACAGAGACCTCGGAATCGGTGATCGATTCGACCATGGAACTGCTGAACCGGATGGGCAAGCAGCCCGTGCGATTGCGCAAAGAAATTCCCGGATTTCTCATTAATCGAATTCAAAATGCGATGGTTCGAGAAGTCTGGGATCTGCTGGACCAAGGCGTCGCATCGGCCGAGGACATCGACGCAGCCGTGCGTGGCAGCCTCGGATTTCGCTTGGCTGCCATTGGACCGCTGGAAGTCTGCGATTTTGCAGGCCTCGACATCTGGGCCCGCGTGTTTGGCAATCTCTCAGAAGACATTTGCTCCAGCACAGACTTGCCTGCTGGCATCCAAAAACTGGTGGATTCAGGCCACTATGGCACCAAGACCGGACGCGGTTTCTTTGATTACTCAGAACCGGGCCGACTCGAAGATCGCACATCAAATCGTGACCAGAGCTTCCTTCAAATTCTCAAATTGTTTCATACCACATGACAAATAAAATTACTTAAATGTTTCCATCATCTTGACCCGAAGAATTTTCATCTAAGATTTATGTCATTTGAGACCGTCATCGAGGTCGACAAGCGCCATATCGACCACCTAAACCATTTGAATCATGTCGAAACTGTCCGATTCATAGAGCAGGGCCGATCGGACTGGCTGCAGATGTGCGGACTGTACACGCTGGGAGTCGAAACGATCGATGGACCGTCCCGCTACGGATCTGTTGTCGTCAATATCAATTACAACTATCGCCGGGAGTGCATCCTTGGGGAACTGCTCCGCATCACAACCCAACCGCAGCATCTCGGCCACAAGAGTTATCACCTTCGACACGAGATTATCAAACCCGATGGATCAATTGCATTTGATGGACAGGTCATTAGCGTCGTGATGGATCTAACAACCCGAAATATTATTCAAGTTCCGGACTGCGTAGCCCGACATTTCGCCTGATCTCGCCATGCATGACCTTGTTATAGAAAACGCGCTGATCTTCGATGGAACCGGTGGACCGCCACGCCACGCCGATATCGCTATCGACCATGACCGCGTGACGGATGTGGGCCCTGACCTTGGATTGAGCCGGGAACGCATCGATGCCGAAGGCCTCGCACTCGCACCAGGCATTATTGACAGTCACACCCACTTCGATGCCCAAATCACGTGGGACCCGATGGTTGCACCCTCGCCAGAACATGGCGTCACGACGGTGCTCATCGGGAACTGTGGCTTTACCATTGCGCCCTGCAAACCTGAACATCGCGATGTCACCATGCGCAACCTGGTCCGTGTGGAAGGTATGTCGCTGAAAGCAATGCAGCAGGGGATCAACTGGGAATTTGAAACATTCTCCGATTACCTGGCACTGTTGGAGCGCCAGGGTGTTGGACCGAATGTCGGGGCCTTTGTCGGTCATTCCTCGATACGTACCTACGTTATGGGCGAGGACGCTCCCCTGCGGGCGGCGACCGCCACAGAGATCGACGCCATGCGCCAACTGGTAGAAGATGCTATCGATGCAGGTGCCGTCGGCTTTGCAACATCAACCTCTCCTTCCCATAACGGCGCAGACGGCAATCCGATGCCATCTCGTCTTGCAGACGAGAACGAACTGCGGGCGTTGGTTGGCGTTCTTGGTAATAAGAACAAAGGAGCCTTTATGCTGACAAAAGGCGCATCAACTCCAGTGCCTTGGCTGGAGACTCTGGCGGTAGACACCGGTCGGCCGGTGGTCGTGGCCGCCCTTTTGCACAACAGTACCGACCCGGACGCAGTGTTCCAGGATCTTAACGGTATAGAAGCAGCTCGCTCCCGAGGGAATCAGATGTGGGGACAGGTGTCTTGCTGTCCTTTGAGTACAGAATTTTCCCTGCGGGCTCCGTATCCTTTTGAAGGAATTGCAGCATGGAAGCCGGCCATGCAGGCTGACTCTGACGAATCCTACAAAACGCTTCTTGCCGATATTTCTTTTCGCGATTCAATTCGGGCCGAACTGAATCGGCCGGCTGTTGTCCGACTATTCAACAATGAGTGGGAAAAGCTCAGCGTCATCGAGACGGTCCTCGCAAAAAATCGAAAAATTGAGAACTGCACGCTGGCGGAACTCGCACGGGATCGCCGCACCGACCCACTCGATTTTCTACTCGATCTCGCCCTCGAAGAAAATCTAGATACAACTTTCCTCTCGGTTCTTCTGAACTCTGACGAAGATGCGGTAGCTCGGTTGTTGACTCATTCATGTTCGAGCATAGCGCTGTCTGATGCGGGCGCTCACCTCACGTTCTTCTGCGATGCCGGATTCGGACTACACCTGCTAGGTCATTGGGTGCGCGACAAACAGATCATGTCCATGGAACAGGCCATCCATAGACTAACCGCTCAGCCTGCCACAATTTACGGCATTCGTGACCGAGGCCAGATCAAAGCCGGCGCATACGCGGATCTTTTGCTGTTCGATCCCGACACCGTTGGACGCAGCCCGGCACGACGAACTTCCGATCTGCCAGGTGGCGAACAGCGACTCACAACAGACGCGGTTGGAGTCCACGGTGTGTGGGTCAACGGTACGCGAATTGTCGGTCAGAATGACGCGCAAAACGATCCGACGTTGCCAGGTGTCATACTTAGGGCCTACGATTCATGAAACAACATTCGTTACCGGGTGGTCATTGAAAACTCTCGAAATCAAATATTACTCACTATCAGCATCTTCGAACTCTGATCGTCCTTACAAGTAAACCGGGACCGGACACCGAGAAAGGCAAATTCTGTTGCGGACAACAATCGACTATTACTTTACGGTCACATCACCCTGGAGTTATCTTGGTGACATCCGTGTGCGCGAGATTGCAGCGCGCTGCAATGTGACGCTACAGCATAGGCCGGTAAACGCCGGTGAGATTTTTAGTAAAACCGGCGGTCTACCCCTTAAGGATCGCTCAGCTGAGCGCCAAGCCTACCGATTGCGGGAACTTGCCCGCTGGCGCGAACGATTAAAAATTAAACTGAACCTCGAGCCAACATTTTTCCCCGCATCAAGCGAATTGGCAGATAAAGTTATTATCGTGACCCGCGAATCAGGTATTGACCCTGGGCCACTGACGAATGCCTTTATGCGTACAGTCTGGGTGGACAACGAGAATATCGCTGATCCCGAAGTAGTCAAAAATGTTTTAGATGCGCAGGGACTGGACTCAGTGACACTCATGGCTTCTGCACAGGAGGAGAAGACGGCACGCATGCTCGCGGCCCATACCGAAGAAGCAATCTCCCGCGGGGTATTTGGGTTGCCATCCTATGTCACCGCGCACGATCTATTTTGGGGGCAGGATCGACTCGAATTTCTAGAGTCTTCCTTAGCTGGCTATGAATCCAGCAAAGATCCGGAGCAGGCATCGAGAATAGCCGGCGACGAGACGCCACTGTGACCTGGCTGCAATCTGAAGGTTGGGATGAAACGCCGCCGGGGCAGCGATTTGCGGAACTGGTCGAGCGGCCCGGTATTGTCCAATTGCCGGGTGCGCACAATGCCCTGGCCGGGTTGATCGCTAAGCGAGCTGGATTTGAGGGTTTGTATCTTTCTGGGGCAGCTGTATCGGCGAGCCTCGGCCTACCGGATCTTGGCGTCATGACTTTGGAAGAGCTTTGTTTCCATGCTCGGACTGTGTACCGCGCGACCCAGCTGCCCCTGGTCGTCGATGCCGATACCGGTTATGGCGAAGCGGTCAACGTCATGCGCACGGTTCGCGAACTGGAAGCAGCTGGCGCGGCTGCCTTGCAGATCGAGGACCAGATCCTACCCAAGAAATGTGGCCATTTGAACGACAAGCGTCTGGTCTCCATTGACGACATGTGCGCCAAAGTAACCGCTGCGAGCCGAGCGCGGACCGATATTCGAATCATCGCGCGTACCGATTCAGTTGACACCGAGGGACTGGATGCCGCCATCGACCGAATGAACCGCTATATCGAAGCCGGAGCCGACATCGTCTTTGCCGATGCCCTGATCGATGAGGGTATGTTCCGTGCCGTCACCCAGCGGGTCAACGCGCCATTTATGGCGAATATGACCGAGTTTGGCCGCACGCCCTACTACACGGCGGCGCAACTCGAGGGATTTGGTTGCAAGCTGGTGATCTGGCCTGCGTCTTCTCTACGGGTGGCTGCCAAAGCGATGGAAAAACTCTACGCTGACCTAGCCACGCAAGGTGCAACTCATCACCTGCTGGACAGTATGCAAACTCGATCTGAACTGTACGAGACTATCGGTTACTTCGAGTACGAGGCGCTGGACAACACCATCGCACCCAGCAGCATACCGGAAGAACTCCCGATTCCAGCTGCCACCCCATCCACCGACGACTGACGCGGCTCAGACACCGATTAAATCGAGCTGCGTCTGATCAGCCTCGAATTTAGTTGCTGTAGGTGCTTCAGGCATCATCCTTGGTCAGTCCGAGAATAGGATCCCCCTCTTTCTCCCAACCTTCACGCAGTGGCCAACGACCAGAAAGTACCTGGTTCAGAAACTGATCAACTGCCTGATTGAACGCATCAGGATCCTCTAGATTGATCGTATGTCCGGAATTCGGCAATACCACCAAGGCAGAAGAGCGAATCGTGCGCTTCATCAGGAGTGATGGTAAAAGACACGGCATGTCTTCATCGCCAGTCATGATCAAGGTAGGCACCTCGAGTTGGCGCATCTCTTCTTCAAGGTCATACAAAGACGGTCGTTGTTTCTGCACACCCCGCATGGTCAACGCTGAACCCATCGCAGAATGCTCGGCAAGTTGATCGCGGAATTCCTCCCAGCCACGCGGATCTTTTTGCTGAAACTGCACCCGGGTTGACCCGACCGAATAGCTATTCGCAAACATCTTGAGAGTGGGCTCGTTCATCGACGCGGCTGCCGCTTCCGCTTCCTGACGAAATTGTTCCTGCTGATCCTTCTGCGCTCCATAACCACAGCCCGCCACAACAAGACTGCGGGCGCGGTCGGGCCGATTCAAACCTAGATGCAAGGTAGAGAAGCCACCCATCGACAAGCCGACGACATGGGCTTGGTCAAAGCCAAAGTGGTCAATAATCGCGAGAATGTCCCGCCACGCTCGCTCCTGTGAGTAATTCGATTCGTGCTCGGGAACGTCAGAGGGTGGGTACCCTCGCGCATTGAATGCAATACATTGGTAACGACGTCCGAAATAACGAAGTTGAGGCTCCCAACTTCGATGATCACCCGCAAATTCATGAACAAATACGAGTGGTTCACCCGTACCCGTCGTCTCGAAATATAGCCGGCAGCCATCGTCCGTTGTCGCATATCCCATGAGTTGGACCCTTACGTTTCAGATTTGACGCTCTATAGTACACCGCTCGGGTTACATTTCATCCATTGGGACACCCCTATAGAACAAAGTGGTTGGTAAACTTCAATTGTCAATCCTTATTGGGAATTCAACAAAAACGTGAACGAGAGAAAACTGCCTGTCGTCATCCACGGCATATCGACTGTCGATGAGGTCCCGGGTATCGAGACTGTACTTTCGGACATCTCGGTGCGCTGTGCGCCGAATCTAAAGGCACTCCGGGATGCGCTACCGGGGGCCAGTGTGCTGCTCGGATGGAAATTTGACGCAACTGAACTCCATGATGCGTGGGATTGCGCTGATCAATTGCGTTGGATTCAGTGGCCCGGTGCCGGTGTAGACGCCGTTTTGTGCCCTTTTTTGGTCGAGAGCGACATTGTGCTAACAAACATGAGAGGGGTCTTTGACCGCGCCATTGCGGAATACGTTCTCGGATTGATACTCGCCTTTGCCAAAGATCTCCCGGAAACTTGTCACGCTCAGAAGGAACGGCGCTGGGCGTATCGATTAACCGAACGCCTCGAGGACTGCCAAGTCCTGGTCGTCGGGGTCGGTGGAATCGGACGGGCCATCGGTCGCATGCTCGGGGCTGTCGGTTGCCGAGTGCATGGCGTCGGTCGCACGGCACGCTCAAGCGATAGTGATTTCGCCACCATCTACGCCAGCGAAGATCTTGACCAAGCTCTAGCTGATGCTGACTATGTGGTGGTCGCGGCTCCCCTCACTGAGAAGACCCGCGGGATTTTTGGCGCGAAACAGTTCACAGCGATGAAGAAAAGTGCGCGCTTCATCAACGTTGGCCGAGGTGCTCTGGTTATTGAACCCGCCCTCGTGACAGCGTTGGAACAACAACAAATTTCGGGTGCCGCGCTTGATGTTTTCGAAACCGAACCGCTCCCCCTCGACAGCCCACTGTGGAATTTTGAAAACGTCATCGTCTCTCCACACATGTCGGGTGACTACGATGGTCACCACGCCACAGTAGCCCAGGTTTTTTTCGATAATCTCCGCCGTTTCAGAAATGGTGAACCCCTCTTGAATCGGGTTGATAAACGCCTTGGCTTTGTCACGGATTAATTTCGATACATAGGAGTGGAAAGTGACAACACCAAGCGAAACAAGAAAAACCGCTTTCGTTACAGGATCGGGCCGAAATATCGGTCGGGCCATTGTCCTAGAGATGGCTCGCCGCGGCTGCAATGTGGTCGTCAATGGATCTTCAGACCAAGACTCCTGCGAAGCGGTTGCTGAAGAGGCCCGGAGTCATGGTGTGGGTGCCCAGGTCGCGATGGGTGATGTCGGGCAACCAGACAACATTCGGCAGATTGGGGAGACGATATTTCAAAAATTCGACCGCATAGACATCCTCGTCAACAACGCTGCAATTCGGCCAGAAAAACCCTTTCTAGAGATGACCGCAGCCGAATGGCACTCAGTTCTTGACGTTGATTTACATGCTGCGTTTTATACCTGCCAGACATTTCTTCCGCAAATGATTGAGAACGGCTGGGGCCGCGTGATCAACATCACAGGAATGAATGCGATCCATGGTTACCAGGGTCGTGCCCCTGTATCTGCAGCAAAACATGGCTTATGGGGTCTAACCAAAGCTCTGGCTAAAGAATTTGGCCCCAGCGGTATCACCGTCAATGCCATCTCGCCAGGCCCGATACGATCCGAACACACAGATCCAGAAATGACGCGTCACATCGAACAACAGGTGACGCGGATTCCAGTGGGGCATCTTGGTGAACCCAATCATATCGCTTCGCTTTGTGGTTACCTTGTATCGAATGATGGTGGCTTCGTCTCGGGTCAAATGATCGGATGCAATGGCGCCACCGAAACATAATTACCCCAAACTAGATGGTGGTTCAAAATCCATAGGTTGCACTTCAAAAACCTACGGATCAATTATGCCGTTTCCAGCGCAGACTCAGTGTTCGAAAACCCATACAACGCAGCTGCGTTGTCGCAAACAATTTTTTTTCGTACGTTTTCTGGCAGGTGGCCGAGTTCTCGATCGATGAACACTTGCGAATCTGGCCAAATACCATCTGGGTGAGGAAAATCTGAACCCCACATCACGTTTTCAGTTCCCAGTTCGTCCAGTAACTTGATGCCGATGCGATCAGTCTGGTAGGTGGCTGCACACTGCCGGTGCCAGTAATCGCTGGGCTTCATAGTTAAGGAAAGGTCATGGAACTGATCTTCCCATTCGAGATCCATGTGTTCGAGTACATAGGGGATCCATCCAATTCCGCTTTCTCCAATCACGAGGCGTAGTTTCGGATACTTTTCAAATACGCCTGAAAAAATCATTGACATCAAAACACTGGCCATCTGAATTCCAAACCCGGTGATGTATACCGCCCACGCTGCCCGCTGTACCTGCAGTGGAAACCCCTGGGTCTCGGGATGCCCAGCACCAATAGTATGAAAATGCATGGGTAAGCCCAGTTCGTTTACCGCAGCCCAAAGGGGTTCCCAGTAGGGATCCCACAACGGATTCATATCTTTGTGTAGCGGTATTTCCACGCCCCGCACACTGCCTCGCTTACCTACACGCTTCAATTCCTCGATCGCGCTGGACATGTTGTGTCCTGGAACACATGCGATCCCCGCAAAACGTTCCGGATGGGTATCGCAAAAGTCAGCGAGCCATTGGTTGTATATTCGAATCACCTCGGTTGCAGCTTCTGGATCATTCAGGCGACCCGTTGCACCGAGTATTCCGTAGAGTACTTCGCCCTGAACGCCATCGAGATCCTGGTCCCGTAACCGTAGATCTGGATCCGTTAACCGGCGAATACCACGCTGGCCATCCTCATAAAGACCTGTCGACGCCATCCGGTCGGATCGATGAATCTGACCGGGGACATAGAGACGCCCCGCCGAACCCATGCCATTCATTAATCCAAATTTGCTGCCGCTGCGGCTGACCCATTGGGGGCCATCCTCCCCATTTGTGACATACGGCATGCGATCACGCAGGTGGGCTGAGGCATTAGCCGTAAACAAGTCGGGCGGCAACCAGATCAGATCGATGTGACAGTCAGCGGATATAACGTCGTACTTCACCTACTCTGCTCCTGTGGTAAAACAAAACTAGCAGCGCAAATGATTTACACTGGAAGGATGGGCAAAACATGGCGCTGCATCTCGCCCGGCAGTATCGGAATCAAAAGAAAAATTAAAAGGTCACCGCGCGATGACTGTCATTGTACGTAATCTTGAGCAATGTTTCACAAAACGACAGTCAAATGGGTAACCTACCAGCAACCGAATCGAGACGTACACACTTCGTAGATACCTAACCAATGGCAGTAAATCCAGTCGATACCCCAGACAACCCTTTTTCAAGATTCGGGATCAAACATCTGTCCGCAACCTCAATGTTGCAGTTCCGAAAT
>ENA-UPTF01001363-UPTF01001363.1-marine-metagenome-genome-assembly--contig:-NODE-1363-length-15386-cov-7.350317_pt1 | contig 15386 bp, 6 predicted proteins | sample MGYA00238166_ERZ767019 | MGnify/ENA primary metagenome ERZ767019 (study PRJEB28930, sample SAMN06266391) | marine metagenome | isolation source: Sea water from 250 m depth | place: Atlantic Ocean | study...
GGATGGTAGTGGTGCTATGTCACTGAATTCCTCTGCTGGTGCAATCAATATTGGTAATGATGCTGTCGCACAAGCAATAAATGTTGGTACAGGTGCTGCGGCCAGGACAATTACGGTTGGTAATGTAACTGGAGCAACAGCTGTCAATGTTAATTCAGGAACGGGTGGTATCACGGCAAAAGTAGTTGATGAAACAGATCTGACTTTAGGTAATGCTGGTGGAGACGCATATGTTAAGGTAGCTGCCAGTGCAACGGCTGGAAACGAAGACATACGCATTGTAAACACCAATGGTACAGATGCTGCAGCGATTGCTGTTACTTCTACTGCTGGTGGAGTAACTATTTCTGCAGCAAGTAGTGGTCAAACAGATGGATCGGGTGGTGCAGTGGATTTTAATGGTAGTGAGATTGAGGACTTTAAAGCATCGATATATAATGATAATGATGCACATACCCTAACAGCGAGCGAAAATGGAAAGATCATCGTTTTTACTGGTGATAGTAATGTAGCTCTGACTGTACCAACTGGCTTAGCAATAGGTTTTAATTGTTTGATTGTCCAAGAGGGAGATGGAGAAATAACGCTTACAGCAAGCGGTACCAATATATACAATAGGAATAGTCATACACAAACTGCTGGGCCATATGCGGTAATGAGTCTATTTAGTTATGATACTAATAAATTTATTAGTTCAGGCGATGGTAGCTCATAAGGAGATAAGAAAATGAAAAAAATAATAAGAAACATATTTATTATTTTGGCTTTCTTTAATCTCTTTATTTTTGGCCAAGATTATATACTGCTAGCTCCCCAGGTAACTGGAGGGCAGGTTAACTCAGAATCTGAAAATTATAGGCTAAGCTCAAATACTTCATCTTTATCTGCAGAGTTTAGCAGCTCAGACTCTCTTTCTTTTTCACCGGGCATAATGGGTGTGACCAAAGGTTTATATGCTTTGCCACCAGTTGTGAATGCATTTATCGCTGACACTATATACAGAGATGGTATGCCCATACGTGTGCAAGGGATTTTGACCGATTTGAATGGGATTGCATCAGCAGATCTACATCTGCAGCAGGGTGGCTCACAAGAGCCGATCATAATCCCAATGGTAGCGCTTAATGATTCAATCTATGAGGTCTCGATCGCGGACTCTTTGGTGACCATAAAAAACTTCAGGGCCTTTATCCGTGGAGATGACAACATGGCCTACACCGGAGAGAGCGACAGACTGACTCCGTCTATAAAGTATGGGGAGAATGAGCTCACTACGATGATCGACAATAGCATCTATCCAGATGGGATTCCTTCAGACCGTTGGAGAATGCTGTCTTTCCCTGGGAGCCAGGATAATCCGTCAATCGCAAAGCCGAAACAAGAGGGGCACGTGTTTTACGTTTGGGACCTGGACGACAGTACCTGGGTCGTTCCAGACTCTATTTACACTGGCCAGGCATACTGGTTTAAACATATCTATGAAAATCCGGTTCCTTTTAGTTCAGACTCTGGCATGGCCATACCACTAGAGCCATATACGATAAACCTGAAAAATGGTTGGAACATGGTCGGCAGTCCTTTTGCCTTTCCGGTAGAGGTGTCCGCAGATCCGAATGAGGTTTCTGCGCTTTATTTCTTTGGTGACAGTACAAACAGAGACGGCTGGTCACTGCAAGAGTATAGGATGGATCCTTGGGCAGGCTATGCGGTCTATACTGATCTAGAATCTGCGACTATTGACCTGCTACCATTCCCGATAGAGGATGAAGAAAATAATGCTCGCAGGATAGCTGGAGAAGGCTGGACTATTGTTTTAAGTGCTGAGAGCGAAAGATATATTGATAAGACAATGGTGATCGGAAGACATCGTAATGCCAAAGATGTAAAAGATAGAATGGATATTCCGCTTCTGCCTTCTGTGAGCAAGGGTCTGTCTGTGGCACTCTCATTAGATAACGGTACCAGGTTTGATCATTCTAGTGATATTCGGTCCATCGATGAGCAAAATGGTGTATGGAGCATAAGTATTTTCTCTAGCAGTGATCCTGGACCGGTACAATTTTCAGCAGAGGGTTCTATTCCGCCTGAGGTTAGTGTAGCTGTTTTAGACATACAAACCAGAAAGATCTATACAGATATTCTGGTCAATCCTTTTTCTATTGATGAAAGGCTTAGCCTGGCCTATGAGCTGAAGTTTGTTGTTGGTGATCCAGCCTATGTTGAGTCTATGCTTTTAGAGATCTTGTCACAGATTCCGTCTGAGTTTGCCTTAGGCCAAAACTATCCAAACCCGTTTAATCCTATTACCAGGATGGACTATTTACTTCCAAGAAGGTCAGACGTTTCGATACGTGTTTACAATATGCTCGGACAGGAGATCATTACACTGCTTAGACAAGAACAACCTTATGGAAAATATTCAGTCTCATGGAACGGACTAGACAAAAGCGGAAAGCAGGTTGCCTCCGGGGTGTATTTTACAGAATTAAAAGCTGGTAGTATCCGCAAGACAAAAAAGATGTTGTTATTGAAATAATAATAGTGGGGAAACATATATGAATGATAAATCAGTGATAATTAAATGAATATTTTTACTTCAATAGTTACACATTAAGTTTTATCGTGTCTAGGTCTGTAAAATACTTTACTATATTTTTTTTCGTAAAGTCTTTTTTGCTGGGTCAGTGTGATACCACAGAGGTTGAGCTCTGGGGAGAGTGTTATCCTACGTACATCACTAATATAAGTCTAATAGATCAGGGTCTTACAGGAGAAATTCCGCCTGAGATAGGCCAAATAACAGGACTAATTGTTCTAAAGTTAAGTAATAATCAGCTCACAGGTTCTATCCCTTCTGAGATTGGAAATCTGACAGGGTTAAAGAAACTAGAGTTAGGATTTAATAATTTATCAGGAAATATCCCACCTGAAATTTGGTCACTCTCAGAATTGGAAATATTGCACTTAGAGAAAAATCAGCTCACCGGTTCAATTCCTGCTGAGATCGGAAACTTTACAAATCTGACGCACTTATATTTATTTGGTAATCAGCTCACCGGTTCAATTCCTGCTGAGATCGGAAATCTGACAGATATTGTTAGGCTTCATATAAATAACAATCAGTTTACAGGAAATATTCCTGAGACTATATGCAATCTAAATCGTATGCACTGGTATAATCCTCATATATTTGATATCTCAGGGAATCAACTATTACCTCCATATCCTGTCTGCATTGAGCCCTTTGTTGACTACCAATACTCTGAAGATTGTGAGAGTAATTATCTTTTTAATGGTATATGTGTGCAACAGTCTGATTTAGACGTATTACAGATATTGATAGATAATAGCTCAGAGACTATTAATATGGGAATGGATGACAATGTTAATGGCCAGATAGAGCCTATTGAACTAGGGACACAATACTGGAAAAGTGGGAGAATAACCGAACTAAACTGTAACTATGATTTGGCTAACGCCCTTTCAATAGGTGATCTAGGTATATCAGGGCAAATTCCTCCAGAGATCGGAACCTTAGACTCTCTAGAAATATTATGGTTAGAAGATAACCAGCTATCCGGACCGATACCTCCTGAGATTGGTAATCTGGAAGAGTTAATGTATATGATATTACATCACAATCAGATTTCAGGGTCCATTCCCAATGAGATTGGCAACCTTTCCAATCTAGAAATAATAAAGTTGGACAACAACCAGCTTACAGGGTATATCCCAGAGAGTATATGTGATTTGGATATAGCATTTAACTGGCAGAACGATCTATTTGGTGAAAATTTTGCGGTTTATAATAATCAGCTTTGTCCTCCGTATCCTGATTGTGTTGAGGAATATGTTGGAATACAGGATTGTTTCCTGGGGTCAACCCTTTCTAACCAAATTCCTCAAGAGTATGAACTAAATGATGCCTATCCAAATCCATTTAATGCACATACGACCATAGGAATCTCTCTGCCGCAAAAAGAGATTGTATCTCTAAAAGTCTATGATATAAGTGGTAGAGAGTTGAAAAATATTGCAAAGGATATTTTTATTGCTGGCAAGCACAAAATTAACTGGTATGCAGATGATTTATCCTCGGGTACTTACTTTATTAGAATGGAAAGCAGACACTTTTCAGATACAAAAAAGGTGTGTATTATAAAATAATGTATAATAGAGTTTTAATATTAATTATTGTTATATCTGTCTTATCGGGCAGAGATATATATGTTTCAAAAAACGCAATCTCGCAATATGAGACGGATGATTATCTGCTGTTTGATGCGTTTAACGATACGACAGAAAGTTTACATCAGTCCCATCCAATGTATTATCCCGCTTTAGACGCTATTGATCTTGGGGCTGATGGCCCAATACTTGGACCAACTTTTACCCAAGAAATTAGAATTTATAGGGACTCTGGCAGGCTTGATCCTGACTGGGGGCATCTAATGGGATATCAGCCAGGAGAATCTGGCTCAGGAAATAATGATAATGAGGCCGGAAGAGTAGCAGGTGTAATCAAAGAAGAGGAGGCTCCATTTATATGGAAATATGAGGGTGATGATATAATGTATGGATTCGGCGATGGGATAACCAGAAACTATACTATTGTAGAAGACGTGGTAACCGAGAAGGAGGTATGGTACCATATAGCTACAACATTCGATGGAACAGATTACAGGCTATATGTTAATGGGGAAGAGGTATATAATTATACAGGTTGTGCTGGTAAGATACCGTATGCCCACCCAGTGAGATATATTGGAGGACTTCGAGAAGGTTCGGGCAGGTTTATGGGCAGGATGGATGAGGTCAGAATGTGGGACCATGCCAGAACTCAGCAGCAGATCCAGGAAACAATGGATCAAGCACTGACGGGTAGCGAAGATGGACTAGTAGTATACTATCCTATGGATATAGAGAACGAGTTTGTTCTTGACCAGAGCGGGAATAATTACCACGGCAGGATGATTGGGCCTGTAATAAAGTCAAGATATTTCTCTGATGAGTGTCCCGAGCCTGATGGAACTATGAGTTGTCCCTATCCAACGATTGCAAGTGCGCTGGAAGATGCCAAGGCCTGGGATCATATAATTATTCGGGAAGGCCGATACACCGAGTTTATCATGAAAGATGGAGTAAATATAGAGGGGACTGACTATAATTGGTCTCTATTAGATCCTGACTTTGGTGGTCCGCCGACAAATACTATTACGATTGAGCCGTATCCCAATGAGAGCGTGATTATTGATGGTACAATATCTATAAATCTTACATGGGAGCCCTACAATCATAATGGTCATGATGTTTATAGGGCAGTGTTGGACTCTGCCGCAATCGCCAATCAGATCCAACGGCCTTTTAGGAGTGTCTATGGCGTGTGGATCGATGGTAGATACCAGATACCTGCGGTTGATCCAAATATAAAAAATCCTACCGATCCTGCCTATGGTGGTCCAAACGATCATGTGCCAGGCACTTTCTGGAAAAAAGAAATCATACCAGCAAATTATCTAGATGAACTTCCAGGCAGGCTTGAGCTCCTTGATACGCTGGAGGAGTGGGCCTTTGTTCCTGAAACAGAAATGCTGTATATCTATGCGGATGATAATTATATGCCTACATCTACGAATGTGAGGATAAGGGTCTTGCACAGGATGATGAAACTAAGGTATGCTGCAAACCTGGAGTTTCGAAACATTGATTTTTTTGGAGGATCAATCTATCTCGAAGGCTTTAATATATTAGTTGAGGACTGCAATTTTGCGCATTTGCATGATATAACCTTACCCAGGTTCAGGGGTAACAGCGCTTTATGTGCTGGGGTAATGAGTTTAAACGCAAGTTTTATAAACTGCATATTCAAACATATACCGTTTACCTATTCTCTTAAAATAAGAGGGATACAAAGTCTTGTAGAGAACTGCCTGTTTACTAATATGGACTGGTATACAAACCCTAACGGAGGCGCCCCGGCAGTAGGATATGTTTGCCGGTATGCTACTTTTGAGAACAGTAAGATTGGGGGCATTGGAGGAGGATCTTTAATGGAGTACTGTTTGATTGAAGACTACCTTGATCATTGTGACTGCGGCGGCATTAACCGTGGCGCCCATGGTGCTCCAAGGTCGATGACTCGATATAACTGGATGATTAATGGTCCTGGTGCAAACGGAATGCGCTTTGATGGTGGTAAAACAGGTGCAGGTAACCGAAGAGGAGACGTCCACCATATTGTAACATTAGGTAACCATCGCGGTATGCGTTTAAAGGGCGATTATCATGAGGTCTACCATGTTACAGCCTATGATAATTGGATGTGGGATATTGATTTGTTCACCGGAAAATATGGAGAACCAGGAGATTTAAACCAAGGTTATAATCTTCACTATACACCAGGAAATAGAAACTCTACTCTAAAAAATTCTATTGCAGAAAGTTCTCTCGGATGTCCTACATCCGATTGTTGGGAGAATCCTGAGGCGGGTGATAGCTGGACAAATCCTTTAGACCCGATTCCTCTTTTGAGCAGTGGGATCTGGTCAGGCCGTTCTTTAGGCTCACCTCTTCCACATTATGAGTTAACTGATCCCTGGTTTAAAAATTTATATGCCGAAGATTCAAGCCCTATATATGCAGATGGGTATCCACATCCTACTGATCGGTCCCAGGACTATGATTTTCGACCAAAAAAAGGATCTAGTCTGATTGACGCAGGAGTAGTAATACCCGGAATAAATGATGGGCAAGATCTACAGTTTAACTGGCCGCCATCTTATCCAGGACAAAACCGAAAATATGTTGGTGAGGCTCCGGACATAGGTGCCTATGAGTATGGTGACTCAGTCTATTGGATACCAGGCTACCGGTATCCTTATCCAAGCTTTCCAATCCCAAGGAATAATGCGACAAACGTGATCCCCGACTATAGTGTGGTCTGGAATTATCCATACAAGAAAGATTATTCTGGAACGGAAGCCACTGTTACAATCAATGGTCCTGGGGTAAACCGTACTGAAACTTTTCAGTATCCTAATAACGTTTTTTTTCAGAGTTTTCAGCCCAGCGGTATCTATACATGGACCGTTAGCGTGGATGGGATATCAGGGGGTACATGGTCTTTTCAGGTAGACAGTAATATCTATCCGATGAATGACCGTTCTATAGATATAACTGAAAGCGAAATTATATTATCAACGAAGCAAAAATATTTAGAAGTATATAAAAACAATGTAACCTTTCTCCGTTTCGATATTCCACCTTCGGTCGATGGTAGCTGGAACACGGACCTCAATCTTTTTGTAAGAGACATACAAAATTTAGATGGTGGTATTGTTATACACAGATACGATAATATTGGGTGGAGCGAGAAAAATGACAGTTACAATATTGGCATTATTGATCACACTCTTGGTTCACCGATAGATACATTACACAACTTAGAGTCTAACTCAGTGGCCACGATATCTCTGAATAATATAATCAATGCCCCTGGAGAATATGCTTTCGCTTTGACTGTACTTGATTCTAATGACCACGTTAGTTTTCATAGTAATGAGGCCACTTATACATCCGGCTATACCCCTTATCCTATTTATTGGCCGAGCATTAGTCTCACGCCAAGTACAAGTTCATTAAATATAGTGCTATCGGATCCTGATGATAATAGTACCGTTATCTTGAACGATTCATCGGATGACAGTGTCCAGTTTAGCTGGCGTTTTTCACATGATTTAGAGCCAGAGGTTGATTTCTATACTTTAAGATTAGGTCTTATACACTCGGAGGATGCACAAAATCTGGACACGCTTTTTACAGAGCTAGATGTTTCGAATAATAATAAGAATATTCATAAGAGGGATCTGTTGGATATGCTTATTCAGGAAAACCTTCCTCAGGGGGTCTTCATTTGGGATGTTTCCGGTGTCATGTCTACCGGAGAAATGATTGCTATTTCTACGCACAGGTTTAATGCGATCATTGATGACCCAAAGTATGAGTCAATCTTTCCTAATGAATTTAGACTATATAATAACTATCCAAACCCGTTTAATCCATACACAACCATATCCTATGATATTAAGGAATGGTCTATCGTTGGTCTGTCGATATTTGACCTGCTTGGCCGTAGGATAATGGAATTTGAAAAGAGATTAAAAGCTCCTGGGCGTTATACAACACAATGGTATAGTAAAAATGATTTAGGATTAAAAGTACCCTCAGGTATATATTTTTATCAGCTTGCTGTGCAAGATCCTATCACAGGAAGAAATTTATTCACGAAAACAGAAAAAATGACTCTACTAAAATAATAACGTTTTTTATTATCTTTGTAAGAATCCCACCCTTTTTCTAAATACTATTAAAGTAAATAAATATTGCTCTATCGATATATTATAGAATTACTAATAGTTATTTTTTACTCGTCCCAAAAAATCTACAAAAACTTACCTTACAATATTTGTGTGGAGCTATAAACAAAACACCCCACGAATGTGGGGCTTGACAAGCTATTTACCGTTAGTAACTAATTGAAATTTAATTAATCAATATATATTACCAGACGAGTTTGTTTTTACAAGCCAGTTCACACGGTCACTTCCAAAAGAATATGATCTCCCAACTATATTAAAGCCTTGATCGTATGATTCAACCACCCCATAAGCCTTGTCTTCCTGGTTACCACCATGTATCCTATTCCACATAACTTGTCCTGTGGCTACATCCACACCCCATATCCTATATTTAAATGGATTACCGGAACTGCTTCTTGTGTATCCTACAACAGCAACAACATCTTCATTTTCAGATACCGTTAAAGATGTAGCAGTATCATTATTACTATTACCATGATTGGCCTGCCATAAAACACTACCAGAAGAAGAAATCCGCATGACCCACATATCTATATTCGAGCTGGATAAGGATTTTTTTCCTGCAAGGATATAACTATCATCTGAAAGCTTTACAATATCCAATGCTTCATCCCATAGATTTCCGCCTAATTCAAGAGACCACTGTATGTCACCATTCCCATCTGTTTTCACAACCCAGAAATGATCATAAAACTCAAAATTTCGATCCTGGAGTTTTTCACCAGCCAAGACAAAACCACCATCATCGGCCTGTACAACTCCCCAAAAACTATCATTCGGTGTATTTGAGATTCCATAACGTTTCACCCACTGTACTCCACCGCCTTCAGACATGCGCAATATGAAGGCCTGTCCTTTCTGGGAATGTCCACCCGTACCTGGGTCGTTACCTATAGCTCCAACTACGATATAATCACCTTCAAACGTTTGTATAACATCTTCCACATAATAAGGATAAGAGTATGGAAGTTGAGAATACCACTGTAACAATCCTATTGAGTCGGTCTTGATAATGGTACTTTGATTGGCACCAATGATATATCCCCCATCGTTGGTTTGACTGACAGAGTTTCCCCAGTGGTTCCCGGTTATATTACTGTAGGACCTACTCCATATCTCATTCCCTAGTTCATCGATCTTAAGGAGAATCGTCCTACCATCGGAACCAGATATAACATAACTGCAATTTGATGATCGTACGATATCATATCCAGCCGTTCCCGTTAAAACACGTGAAAAACTAGTATCCACCCCGCAGTAGGAACAGCTACCATCATCAAACGTAGCATCCAGGTTATAGTTAGTAGCTGAACTATCCATACAGCCGCAGATATTGTTTCCGCCTTCAACTCCAGCGCAATCCAGGCAGCTCCCGTCATCGTAGGTAGCCGTGCTGTCATAGTTCGATGCGGTACTATCCGTACAGCCACAGATGGAAGATCCATTGGTGATCCCTGCGCAGTCTTCCGGTTCCGGGTCACTGCAGCTGAAATAAAAAACAACTAGAATAAAAACGAAAAAATAATGTGCTCTGTCAATCATCTGGGTTTATTCTATGAAAATACCCTTTGCTGAACTCCACTCCCAATCTTCCAGTCCTTCAGGAACATCGTACTGATTTACAAGGTAATTCAGTTCACCATTGAGCCAATAACAAGCGCTCTGCATACTTTCATAATAACTAGGGTCCCTGGTCGCTATCCCTACAGCAACAACATTCCCGTCCGCCACACGAATATCATAAGCCTGGCCTGTTCCAAAATTAGTCAGAGGACCTCCATCAAGATCATAGATTGTACTGTTTTTCCAGTATTGGGGGAATGTTCCACCCGTAGTTTCTTCCTGTCCAGTGAACTCAAACCAGTCCGTAAAACCGGCTACATAAATATCATCACCATCTATAGTGATGCCATATGCACCCGCTCCGTATATGTCCCAGGTTGAACCTCCCAGGGGCAAATCGGTCCTGTTAGTGTGACGCCAGTAAACAGCAGTTGGGGTATACCCTGCAAAGCTAGATGGTTTAAGCACATAGCCCGCATAATACCTCATATTGCCATCCATAATAGCTATATCATAGACTTCCCCGTCTCCACCACTGGGGATTGGAAGATTCGTCCTGTTCCCATTTTTCCAAAAGCAGGGAATATAATAATGGTGATTGTTCATATAGTAGCCACCAACATATACATCACCATTGCTTCGGATCCCTACCGCAAATGCCTGTGACTCTGCATTGGTAGTCAGGTTGATCCGTTCCCCATTTTTCCAGTAGCAAGAACCGTTGTTATACCAGCCAGCGACATAAATATCACTTCCATCTACAGCAATGGCTTCAGCTTCTCCTCCATTGCCCGGAAGGTCATAACGAGTGTTGTTAATCCAATAACAGGCATCAGATGCTTCCCCTGTACCAGAAGTATATACGGTACCATTAACAACAACTATATCTGTTGCCCAGGCTCCACCGGGTAGTTCGACCCTGGATCCATCTACCCAGTAACAAGCAGTAAGATTGCCTTCGCTATTATAGGATTCTCCTACAATATATACTGTACGACCAGAAATAATATATGAATTACAGATCCCGTCCCCATCATCATCTGGACCATCATTAGATGGATCAAAAATACCAGATGAACAGTCATCACACCCGTCTCCATCCGTATCAGAGCAGACCGTATTATCAAAAGGATCTGCATCATTATCATCTGTAACGCCATCATTATCATCATCATCATCTTGATCATCGCATACACCATCCAAATCATAATCATTTGCTAAGATCTCACTATCTACACAAGTATCACAGGGGTCATCTACATATTCACAGGTCCTGTTATCAACCGTGGCTGCTGGATCATAATTACAGGCAGTTGGGTCTGTACAACCGCATTCGTCGCAGGTATTCCATACTGCCATATTAATGGTCCCAACATAACCATTACCGCTGGCGTCAGAGAGGACTTCTCCTTCTCCTTCATTCATCTTCCAGTAACCTGCCAGATCACCAGATGAAACATAACTGCCTCGATCTAATGTTGCATTCATGTCATTATCAGAATTGACCAGTTCAGCGATCTCAGATGTGCCCAAGGCCTTGTTCCAGATCGCAACTTCATCTATAGAGCCATACCAGATATTTCCATTATTGAATTTTCCAATGTATGTGTTCGTGCTCTCTTCTGGAGGTGCAACACCTGTGGCCTGATCAACCTGTGCACCATTGGTGTATAGGGTCATCGTGCCCGATGCAACATCAGGATCATAGGTAACAGCCACAAAGGTCCAGACCGCTTCTGGTAATGAATCAGGGTCCTGCACAACTGTATAGCTGCCATTGTGACCTGCTGAGAGCTTCGCTCCTTGATTCTGGGGCGCCCAAAAAGCATGGCCCGTATTTCCTGAAATAATATTATTGGCAACTGCGTAACCATAATTTCTTTTCACCCATGCAGCCTTTGTATAAGAACCCTGGGAAAGCATATCACCTAGATCAACAAAGGAATTAGACCCATTAAAGGAAAGATAATAGTCACCATTATCGATATGAATCTGACAGCTCCCGTCATCAAAGGTTGCGCTGCTGTTATAATTGAACGCAGTAATATCAGTACACCCGCATATGTTGTTTCCGCCTGCAACACCTGCACAATCTTGCGGCAGAGGTTCTTCATCTTTTGCACATGTCCAGAAGAAAAGACTAATAATTAATGAAAAAAATAGTCGTTTAATCATAGTTAAATCTATTCATTATGGTTCTTTTTAGCATTATATCTATAGGAGATTCCTATACTATAAATGCGGTTCGCAGCTTTATAATCTTCATAGGTGTAATCAAATGAATTGTTTAAACCATACTTTAGCGTTGAGCGCACTGCAACGGAACGATTCAAATTATATTTTACCATCACAAGAAACCCAAAATCTGTTTTGAGATAGGATTGTTCAAGTTGAGTATCCGGCTGGGTAAACCCTCCTTTCAATGTTTCAATTGTACCACCAGTTGGTATTCCCGCATATAGGCCTGAAAAAATAACTGCCTTTAGAATAGAAAATGGGAGTGGGTAAAACAGCGCTGTATGAACATAATGCATTCTATAACGCTTTTGGATTTCATAGTCTATAATTTGATGGATATTTTTTTGTAAAAAGCCACCTTCTGAAAGACCGAGACTAAGATAAAATTTATTAAATCTACCCTTTACTCCCAGTGAACTGAGCTGGGTCTGTATTCCATAGGAAGAACCATAAGCAAGTTCAGTGTCTGCTCCTATATATTTATCTGTAGTTATATTAGATGAGTTAACATTGCCATAAAACATTATGGACTCCATTAATGCGCCCACGTCTCTGAGTGATACACCAAAAGAGACTGAAAAGAGAGTGATAAAAATTATTACAGGTTTCATTTTTTCTATATATGATTACGTTACTTAACAACCATCATTTTTTCTGTCTTTTCAAATGCTTTCTTACCACTTATGATATCTTGAACAATTAACCGATAAAAATAAACACCCGTTGGCATCTTTAACCCCTTACTGTCCTTACCATACCATTGAGTCATATGACGCCCAGGGGCTTTTATGCTCTTTTCCAGGGTCATGATATTACGGCCCAGTATATCAAATATATCCAGACTAATCCTTGACCATGCCATTAGATCATAAGAGATGATTGTAGAAGGATTGAACGGATTCGGATAATTATGATACAACCTGTATTCATCGGGAAAGATCGACTCATGGTTTGGATCATCAATGACCGTATTAAAACTGTGGGACGCAATCGCTATCATCTCACCCGAAGCCATTGTACCAGACACATCCCAGACAAATACTCCCTGTGAAAGGTTTGTTTCAATAAGCATATCCAAGAGATCTTCTTCACTGATACTGACGGTATTCTCTGGAACATCTAACTCCATGAAAAGTGTGTCCATATCCCTGGTATTGGCTGCATAAGGCAGACCTATAGTAAAATGATAGTTAAGAATATCCACTTCCATATCATGTGAAAAACTCCAATGGAACCGGAGACTGTCATCCGATGAACTATTGAGAACGATCGTGCTGTCATCTTCAGGTGTTGATAATACAATATCCACGGAATCTATACTGGGTGTGAATGAAAGACTGGGCCAAAAAGAAGGGTAAGGGGTATATCCCTGATGGGAAAACATTTTTTCATTGCTATAGAAGCTCACATGATCGTTGGAATCTATTACACCAAGTGCAAAACAATACTCCCCTGGTTGAATAATAACACTGTTCATATCTAAGGTTACTGGCGATTCTGGGAGGAGAGAAAATAATGTATCTATGGGCGAACCGAGAGTATGGTCAATTATACCAATGTTTACGTCATCATCTTTCTCGCTCCAGCCCTGTTGATCATATCTATAAAGCACAATTCCATTTGCTAATTGATCCACATCTCCAACAAAAAGATTAAGATCAACATCCCAGTTGCCACGTATCGATGGCGGTACTTCAAAGCGTATGAAAGCAATGTTGTTTTTAAATACTTCCAAGGTCGTTTGTTTTGTTGGTAGAATGATCTCATGACCTGTCGTGTCTACGGAACGGTCACTCAGCGGATAGATATCATTATCCACTTGGAACGACCATGTGCCACCACTTCGGCCATCCACTGTCACAGACCAGGTATAGTTGCCCCTGGGCTGAAATGCCTGAAAGCATACATTATTGGGATACTGGAATGTCTCGACCCGGTTCACACCAGGACCATTGATCGTGACCGTTGCAGTTGTGCCTGTATAATCTTTCTTATAGGGATAGTTCCATACCACACTGTAATCTGGAATAACATCCGGTGCATTATTCCGGGGAATCGGAAAACTGGGATGAGGGTAACGATAGCCCGGTATCCAATAGACAGAGTCGCCATACTCATATGCGCCAATGTCTGGAGCATCCCCTATATATTTTCGATTCTGACCTGTATAAGAAGGAGGCCAATTAAATTGTAGATTCTGACCATCATTGATCCCCGGTATTACTTCTCCAGCATCGATCAAACTGGATCCCTTCCGAGGACGAAAGTCATAGTCCTGTGTACGATCAGTAGGATGATACGGGTATCCTCCCACCGTATATATAGCACTCGAATCTTCTGCATAAAGGGTTTTATACCATGGGTCTGCTAATTCATTATGAGGTAATGCCATACCCAGTGCTCTACTAAACCATATCCCTTGTTCTAAAAGATGAAATGGATCTGTAGGATTGTTCCAATCATTCTCAGAATCTGGATATGGCCAGCAGTCTGGTGTAGGACAAGTAAAAGTTTTTATCCCCATAAAAGTATTTTTTATTATAGAATGCCGATTCCCTGGTGTGTAATCACCCTGCATACCAATACCTTGATTTAGCTCTCCCGGCTCTGCGTATTTAAACTCGACCAATTGAATCCCTCTTTTTATGTGATCATAAGATGTAAGATGGTATACTTCATGATAATCACCTTTCAGGCGCATACCGCGATTTTGGCCAAGAGTAACTAAATGATGAATATCACCACGCCTGCTTCCCGCACCGATCGTTCCGCCATCAAATCTCATACCATTGGCACCAGGTCCATTTATGACCCAGTTATATCTGGTCATTGACTTGACAGCTCCATGGGCACCACGATTGATCCCGCTGCAGTCACAGGGATCAATAAAATCCTCGATCCGACAGTACTCCATCAATTTTGATCCGCCCACGCCACCGATCTTACTGTTTTCCACAGTCATATATCTACATACCCTGCCAAGCCCAGGACCACCACCACCAGGATTGGCATACCAGTCCATATTGGTCAATAGGACGTTCTCTACCAGACTAAAATGCCCTTTGATTTTCAGCGAATAGACAAATGGTATTTTACTGAACACGCAGTTTATAAAATCGACATTCCAACCAAATAAACCAGCGCATAAAGGACCATGATTTCGAAAAGGCGGCAAAGTAATATCGTGAAGGTGTTCAAATTTGCAAT
>ENA-UPTF01001364-UPTF01001364.1-marine-metagenome-genome-assembly--contig:-NODE-1364-length-15385-cov-3.049647_pt1 | contig 15385 bp, 11 predicted proteins | sample MGYA00238166_ERZ767019 | MGnify/ENA primary metagenome ERZ767019 (study PRJEB28930, sample SAMN06266391) | marine metagenome | isolation source: Sea water from 250 m depth | place: Atlantic Ocean...
AGTATTAATTTGTTCTATAAATTTTCGGAAGATCGTTTTCCAACGAAAAGGGTCAAATTTCTGTTCGGAACCAAGTAACTTATTTTTCTCTTTCAGTCTTTTCTTAACTCTTTGTAGGCCGTTTTTTTCTATCTTTTGGAATAGCTTATCGCGTTCCGATATATCACTTATTTTTATTTGTTTCAGCCGACTAATTATGGAGGGAATTTTTGAAAAGAATTGCTGGTCTAAATCTTCGTAAGAACTTGCATCTGAAAAATAAACTTCGGAAAGCAGATCATCTATACAATCTAAAGAAACTACAACTTTTTTAACTAGCTTTTTATATACATCAAAATCTAGATTCTTATTACCCGTCTGGCAAGCCCGTATATCATTTAAATAAATCCTGGCCCTTTTCGTCTCTTCGGGCTGGGAATGTGGGTCATTAATAACATTCAAAAATAGACTTTCAGCACTTTGCAATTCACGCTGTGCAAGAAGTTCAAGGCCTTGCATCATGGAGTCATAAATAAACATAGCAAACCTGTATTTCCCTATTAGGAAACATATTATTCCTCTTCAGTCTTCGTGTCATCAGGAAATATTCTTGGGCCTAAGCCCTATACTTCTGAGAAAAGTTGAAGGATTTCAAATTAATCTTTATTTTTGGGTACTGAGGAAGGGGAGATGACCTGAATATTTGGCATAAAAAAACCCAGAAAGTAAGCTAATTAATGCTCACTTCTGGGCCAAGGGCACTTGCGCCCCAAAACCTGGGTAACTTATTTAACAGTTAATCTCAAAGAGCCTTTATTACCTCGGTTCACACTCTGATGGCGCATTTGCAATCAGGTCGTTTTCCATACTATACGACAGTGAACGATATTCTGGCTCTTCTACTTTAACTGGTTTAATATCCAACAATAAGTTTTCATTTCGCAGAAAAATTGCCAGGATATCAACAATATCTTTATAGAGTCCCCTCTCCGCCTTTCGCGAAGTGAAAATACAAAACAAAGGGCCCCAGCGACCAATATGGTTACGCATAAACTTCTTCATGCTACTGGTTATGACATTAATGTTTCGTTCTTCATGACCGTTTTGAATTCCAAATGCAGTTCTAAAGCACATGAAAAACATGAAAGCTAATTCGATAGAGAGATGATCGACCCTCTCCTTGGTTCTGTTCCGCGGTTGCTCAAAGCCAAAGGTTTCATAAAATCCACCCAATTGAATCAATACATCCGTTTGCGACTGAATTCCACCTTCAGTACCGTATTGCATTTCATAAGGAGGACATTCCATGGATACGGCATGTCCAAATACCCGCACATATTCTTGCTGCACCTGCTTTACCGTCATTTTGGGCAGATATTTGTCAAAACCTTCTATAATAGACTTAACGTGATTCCAGTCTTCTTCATCAACGAGTGCAATATCCATTGGCTCCAATAATGATTTGGGCCGAAAAAATTTTCGATTCCAAGGATAACTGAATGCACTAGACAGGATATCGTAACAACGGCCTCTTGCCAGTTGCAAAGATATTCGCTCTTCTTTCAACTCCTCCAGAGAGCCGGTCTGACCAAGAACCGCGAGCATTGGGTCACTTACTTTAGCTTGAGTTCCATCTGCCATTTTTCTTAATCTCCATTTTTTTCAGAAATCTTAAAGCATTTAAAAAACGCCCAAGATCTGAATTGATTCACGCCGCACAGGTTAACCAACACCGGCCCGTAATTCATAAACTTCAATACATCGATCGCAACCACCATCTTTGCTTTCCCAATCTGGGAAATCAATCTGAATCGCTTCAATTACCATTTCATCACAAATACTCTCAGGATCATCCACCCAATTATATGTCGGAAACTTGCATAATGGGCAAGGCGATCCTTGAAGGTGAATGAAATCCCGTTCTTCTTCCGAAATTTCCCCAGGGTCGACATATTTACTCATCAAGGTATCCAAGTCAGTAGCCATGGAGAGAAGTTCTTCGTGCGTGAACTTATCTGTTACCCAAATCCCTTCGAATATACCCCGTCTTTGCTTATCCGGAACTTTACGGTAAAAATTGTCAAACTCGCGAAAGCGAGCCTCCTTGGGTAGAACAGATACCACACCGATTCGAGCCAACCGGGAGTCAACATACATATTCCATAGGAGTCGAAAACGCGATGTAATAAGATTCTTAACCGAAGGATTGCCAGGGATAAATGCGTCTTCATAGTCAAATTCGGGGTCAACCATATCCTTCGCATGCATAAACTCTTGAATTAAAAAAGCGTCTAGATCCAAAGCTTCTTCGGGATTACTAAATCGACTCGCCAGAACTCTCATTTCTATAATCGGGTTCCCTGAAACACGGTTCAGAACGTTTGAGCCCTCATCAACTTTGTTAATCGCCCTTTTAACAATAACTTCTTTAATGCGCTCTTCAAATTCACGCGCTAGGTCATAAGCAATTTCATGATTTCCTTCGTCAGCGGACTCAAGAGCTTCTTCCTGTACTGCTGCTTCCTCTACTGCTTCTCCCTCTACCTCTTCTTCCGCCAGTTCTAATTCAGCCGTTTCTACCGGAGTTTCCTCCAATTCTTCATCAACCTCTTCCTCCTGATTTACACTCTCTCCTTGCAATCCCCTACTTGGATTTACATTCAATAGGGCAGATTTTCTTGATGTCCGTTTTCTTTTTGGGATAAGGCCTACTGCTTCCAAAGCCCGCAACACATGGTCACCAAGCTTCAATTTTTCCAGAAAAAATAAACGATTTACTTTTTCGAAAGCAATTTCCCTATCATCTTCAGGGAGTTCATAAATGGGATCGGCAAGAGAATGGAATTCGTCATAATCAGAACGGTAACCTGATCTTTCCAAATGGTTTAGATGCCGGAATACCGATTCTTCCATTAGCTGAGCACTGTAACTAACTTTCATAAATCCAGACCCACTGTTAAAGTCAAAAAATAGAAACGTTTACCCCTAATAAAGCATATAACCTGCCCGCTTTTTATTTCTTTTGAATAAGATAATTTAGCTCCTTTTAAAGGCCTATGTCAAGATAAAAGGCCTTTATTGTTTAGGAGTTACACACAGGAAAACTCCCGGCAACATTTTTTTAAAAAAACTAAAAGATCTCCAATTACTTTAACTCATTAACCCCTATTTTACCAGACCGCACCTGCACTCTAAAGTCAATAAATACAATATTTTTAATTATTATGGCTTCTTTTTTAAATCAAATATTTCTTAACCTTTGGTGCAAATTACTTCTTATCAATCTCATCTTTCATTTTTTCCATGGCCTTAATGGCTTCCATGATAGGTTCCGGGTCCCCGAGATCACGTGCGATTTCTCGCGCATCCTTCAAATATTTATCAAACTCCTCAAACCGACCAACGAGTATCTGCATTCTCGCCACCGTCATATTGAATTGGATTAAATTCGACCAGTTCTTAATTTCCCGAAAACATTTAGCGGCTTGTCCAAAGTATTCTTCCGCGTCATCATATTTCATATCTTTAAACTTCAAGTTACCTAAATATGTTAAATCCTGTCCAGCTCCTCGCTGATCTCCGACTTCTTCAGTAAGTTTCAATGCTTTTAAATATAGTTCTTCTGCTTCTTTTCTTTTGCCATTACTGAATGCCAGGTTACCAAGATTGCGATAGTCTTCAGCAATTTCCATTTTATCATTCAACTTACTCGAAATTTCAAATGACCTTTGAAAACCCTCGCTAGCTTTTTCGCGGTATCCCCTTTCCATATTAAACTTTCCAAGATTCCTAAGGTCAGCACAAATCTCTTTTTGGTCATTGATTTTTTCTGAGGTTTCAAGAGCTTTAATATAAAATTTCTCCTGATTGGCTCGTTCTTTTTTCTCAACATAAATCTTCGCCAATACCCGACTGTCTGCCAAGACATTGAGGACATCATTGATCTGCTCGGCAATTTCAAAAGATTTCAATGCATATTTCTCCGCATTCCCCCAATCTTCTTTTTGCAAATAGAGATTGTACTGGTTTCGATTGTCTTCGGCCATCTCCCGTTTATTATCCGCACTGGTATTTACTGCCAATGCCTCTAGGTAATTTTTTTCCGCACCAGACCAGTCTTTTTTCTGTAAGCAAATATTTCCTAAATTTCGATAATCCGCAACAAGACCTTTCGCATTGCTTGCAGCCTTATTTACCTTCAATGATTTGTTAACCAGTTTTTCAGCCTTGTCCATCTTTCCCGCAAGAATCAAAACATTTAGATAGTTGGCATATAATTCTTTGAGATCTCCCTGTTCCTTTGATTCTTCTTTAATTTTAATGGCATTACTATAATTCTCTTCAGCTCCCTGAAAATCTTCCTGCTGCAACAAAATACTTCCCAAGTTTCCATAGGCTCCACCAAGAGCTTGTTTGTCACCAGATTGTTCGTGTAAAGCAATGGTTTCCCGCGCCACTTCCGCAGCTTCATCCCAGTTATTGGACATAAACAGCACGTTGCCCAAATCGTTCAATAACATCAACTTGAGTTTTAAATCTTTTTCAGTTTCAGGTTTTTTCAATCCCTCTCGAATGGCTTGTTTGCGATTCTCAAGGTATTTCGGCTGCGAAAAAATAAACATCAATTTGTCTTGCACTTCCTGAACACTTTTTTGCTCTTTCATTTCTTCATAAAGATCACTGGCACGCATAAAATTATCTTCAGCCTTATCAAACTCTTCTTTTTTAAGATAAATGTCTCCCAACGATTCACATTGCTGCGCAATTCCAGGTCGATTTTCATTTTTTTCCATCAACTCCAAAGAACTAAGATACTGTTCTTCAGCTGCATCCCAGTTTTTCTGCAGACCACGAACATTACCAAGATTGGCATAACCACGAGCCTCGCCCAGTTTGTCGCCCGATTCCTGCATGATTTTGAGAGATTTTTCAAAATTTTCCCACGCCAATTCGAGTTTGTTTTGATTGAGGTAAATGTTTCCCAGACTTCCTAGAAGATAAGAGTTTCTGCGTTTGTCAGAATCACCAATTACTTTTAGCGCTTTTTTGAAATACGTTTCCGCCTCATTCACTTTTTCAGGTTGCCCCTCAGCCGACATTTGCAGATATATACCGGCTAGGTTCGCATAACAAACACCAGCAGAGGCCTTATCATCAATTTCCTCTAAAAGAGTCATAGTTTTCTGGATGGTTTCAACCACCTTATCCATACGCTTCCACTGGAAATATATTTCTTCCAGTTCCTGTAGCTTGGCAATGGCTTTAGTTTTTTGTCCAGTGGAGATAAGCGACTCCAAATTAACTATAAGGGCTTCCTCGTTCTTCTTTAAAAATAGCGGGGATTTTTTAATCGACTCAATACGGTCTTCAAGTTGTTGTATTTTTCTTTCATCCTGCTTTGCAGCAGACATGAATTCTTTAGCTTTTTCGTAATGCTCAATAGCTTTTTCAGCTTCTTCTTTTTTCAAAAAGATGTTTCCCAGATACTCACTATAAATGCCCTGCCCCAGAGGGTCGTTGGCCTCCAGCACAATTTTCATGGCTTTTTGGTAGTTCTCTTCCGCCTTGTCAAAATTGCCCTGATAAAAGTGAACGTTTCCAAGGTTGCCCAGAGAACTTTCAATCCCCTTCACATCCTTCAACTTTTCCATAAAGGTAAGTGAACGAGTATAAAACTCTTCGGCCTTGTCAAATTGTTTGCTCTGAAAACTGATATTGCCCAGATTTCCGAGCACATAGGCCTGACCCGTCTCATCTCCCTCTTTTTCCATTTCCTTTAAAGCTGCCAGAAAACTAGACTCTGCTTCCTTAATATTGTTCTTTTGCAAACTCTCATAACCGAGATTCTCAAGCTTTCTTCCTTCACTCACTTCACTCATAACCGGGCACCACCTTTTAAAATTTTAACGGACTTTTATATTATTTATCTTTTGCTATGAAATATAAGAATGGCTTTGGCAATAAAATAGCCCTGCCATCAACTTAAATATTTCTAACTAAATGAGTTATTGATACTATTTGTATATTTCAAATTATAGAGTTCTCAAAGGCTACTGTCAATTATTCCACCATTTAGCCAAAAGGCTTACTTTTCAAAGAAAAAGTACATTGGTTGACAGAATGGAACGAGGCTAACTATAATCACCCTTTCATTCTTTCAAGCCAAGTAATACCACTGAGGGATACATAGTGACAAAAGTTGAAAAAATCATAGAGGCATTGACTCGGGATGGTTCCCTTATCTTCGCCAACAATCTTTCTTACGCAGTAAATTTGGAAAAAATGATTCCCAGTCTGAAAAAAAAAGAAAAAGATGGTTGTGAGTTTTGGTACGAAAATGAGTCGCTCACAGTCGCAAATACCCGAGTAAAAGTTTTTCCAAGCCGGCATATCGTCTTTTACAACGAAAAAGGACAGCGTTTTCTCTGCACTGACCCAGAAGGCACTCCGTTGCACGAAGCATTATGGACGGAAGATGAAAATACCGGCGAAATACAGTTGGCCTTCGCCCGCATGCAACTCGATTGCAAACAATGGGTGGGCATCAAACCACGGGCAAAAACTTTTTCCACTCAAATCGATATCAGCCCTCATGAAGGCTGGGAAAATATGTCTCTGGATGGCCTGCGCGAAAAAGCCGCAGAAGCGTGGCGCGTACCAGCATCAGAAGTGAAATATTTTTATGACGACGATCATATGGTCCATCAAGGCGAAGGCAAATATGATATCCGCCTTACTAAAGATGGTCTTTACGCATTGCACGAAGGCACGTTCGACAAATCCATATTTATTAGTTTCATGTTCCAAGTCAACTGGGCAAAACTTGACCTAATTCCTGTGGTGGAACTTTTCCAGTCCACCCTGCCAGGAACTGGCGGCGCCGTTTTTGAGTTCATCTGGGGAATTTACAACGACCAATCGCGTGAAGAAAAACTAGCCCCGTTAAGATATCGCGGTTTACCGACCTACCCTTCCAAGGAAGCGTTTAATATTTTTTCGGCATTTTTTGAGCCTAAAGGACCCGAAGGAAAAAATATCAAAACCGTTTTTATGGACCCTCAAACCTCGCACGAAATTACCTGGACTCCGCAAAAAAATCCACCGGTCAGGTATTTCAGTGAGGAACAAAAAGTAGCTATCACCGCGCAAGACGGCTACCTCTACAAAGTCACCGTATTTGACGATCCGATTACTTTTCCTTTTATCAACTGTGGTGGGGTTAGAAAACCTCCCATCGAACGGGAAGTGCGCGTGGGCAGTCAAACGTTTACCCTTCTCGAAGGAGAACAGGGAAGAGAAATTCATTTTGAATCCAGTTGGGGGTTGAGGCCTCAGACTTATTCCACCCGATTAGCACAGAAATACCCTTTCACATGGAAATGGTTTTTTAACGGCGAGCCACCACGGGTTGACCCGATAAAATCAATATACACCGTCCCTTTTTATCCCGAAGGACAAGCAGATATAGATGAGTCTTCAATGCAACCAATGGTGCTCGATCAAATTTTTCATTATATGGAAATGGCACCGGCAATGCCTGCGAAACTGGAAAAAATGGAATCGGTGCTCATCCACACCTTTGACACTGTACTTGCAGGTTGCATCGACAGTTCGAAAGACCGGACGTACACGGTGCTATACAGCGATCCGGAGTTTGCACAGAAAAATGCGCAACTGCTATGGAACTACGCTGCCTCGCGGGAACAGTTGAGTAATGTGGAAAGGGTTTCGTTCTTGAAAGAACAAGAACATATTCGCGATGCGTATAGCCAAAAATATGATTTGATCTTTAAATGGATTCCATTCATGTACCATCAGGATCGCGAAGCCTGCGAAAGCATGTTAACGGCATTGTCAGAAGCATTAATGCCAGAGGGGTTCATGTTTCTGGTAGGACCGCGTCAGCTACAAGGATTATTCGATCATTACAAGCTTGATGCACTATATAACGATCCTATTTACAACATGCCGTTCTTCCGCCAGCATTTAAAGATGTGCCCAGAGAACCAAGTCAACCCCGATCTCGTGGTTTATCTTGCGCAGAAAAAAGGCGAACAGAAGAAAAAAGCAGATCCACCTGCTACCGAAGATACCTTTGACGGCACCATCCCGCAAATGCGCGGTTTTAAAAGACCTAATTAGGAAGTCTATCCCATTAGTAGGAGAGTATTTTTATTTAAGTAGGAACAGTAAAATGGTTTAACGAAAGTAAGGGTTATGGATTCATTTCTAACTACAAATCTTTTAATGTAAGATTGGTTTTATCCTTTTCCGAGAGAACAGGATTTGAAATTGGCCAATCGATACCAATGTCTTGATCATTCCACATAATGCCTTTTTCCTTTTCTGCAGAATAATACTCAGAAACTTTGTATAAAAACTCAGCCATTTCGCTGAGAACACAAAATCCATGTGCAAATCCCACAGGGATATAAATTTGAAGGTAATTAGTATCTGACAAAGTATAACCTCTCCACTGACCAAAAGTGGGAGATCCTTTACGAATGTCTACCACCACATCGAACACCTCACCTCTTACTACCCTTACCAGTTTGGATTGCTCCGGGGCAACTCTATAGTGGAGGCCACGAATGGTATTTTTTTGGGAAATAGAGTGGTTATCCTGAACAAACTCCTCCTCTATCCCTATTTCTTTATACCTTTCTTTTTGGAAGCTCTCAAAAAATCTGCCTCGTGAATCGGTATGGACAGTAGGCTGAATTAACAATACCCCTTCCAAATCCGATTTTTCCACTTTAAAAGTCATATTTAATATCCTGATTGCAAGTAATAAGATGGGTATTAAAGGAAGACCCAGATTAAGGAAGAAGATTATATAACGCCTAGAGTAAAATTGGTAATCGCAGGAACAAATTAATCTGGTTTATATACCAGTGATCAGGTGAAGATTTAATGACTAGAATAATGCAAGGTTATCTCTAAAATTTGCTACTATAGATTCCTATAAAAAATAAACCTCTAGAGCTTCGATGAAAATTATACCCGCAGTAGACATAAAAAATGGCAAATGTGTACGCCTTTCTCAGGGAAAAGCCGATCAGGAAACAATTTATTCGGACCATCCCAAAGAAATGGCAGATCATTGGGATGAAGAAGGCGCTCGACTGATTCACGTTGTTGATTTAGACGGAGCCTTTGAAGGTTCGCCAAAAAATTCAAAGATCGTAAAGGAAATCATATATAGCAGTTCTGTTGATATTCAAGTAGGAGGCGGCATCCGAACTCTTTCCGCAATAGAAGAATATGTCGACGCCGGGGTCTACCGGGTTATTTTAGGAACGATTGCCCAAAAACAACCCGAGTTTGTGGAACAAGCATGCAAAAAATTCCCAGGAAAAATAATTGTCGGTATCGATGCCAGAGACGGTTTGGTTGCGGTTAAAGGCTGGGTTGAAGTTTCTGATCAGAAGGCGACCGACCTTGCAATCAAAATGCGAAACTACGGTATTGCAGGGTTCATCTTTACGGATATCAGTCGAGATGGAATGCTTCAAGGCCCTAACCTTGAAAGTATAAAAGAGTTTGCGGAAGCCGCTCAATTGCCGGTTATTGCCTCCGGCGGAGTCAGTCGCTTTGAAGATATAAAAAATCTAAAGAAGCTTGAATCTTATGGTGTAGAGGGAGTAATTATCGGAAAAGCACTTTATGACAAAACCTTATCGTACAGCGAGGCAAAAAGTCTCGTCTAACATTCATGCTGATCAAACGAATTATCCCTTGCCTTGATGTTAAAGATGGCCGCGTGGTCAAAGGGGTTAACTTTGTCAATTTGCGAGATGCAGGCGATCCTGTTGAAATTGCCGCAGCTTATGAAAAAGAAGGGGCCGATGAACTCACCTTCTTAGATATTACTGCTTCTCATGAAAAGCGTGACATTATTTTAGATGTCGTAGCACGTACCGCTGAAAAAGTTTTCATGCCTCTTACTGTAGGGGGTGGCGTTCGCACTTTGGATGACATTCGAAATCTATTAAAAGCCGGGGCCGATAAGGTGGCTATTAATTCGGCTGCCGTTAAAGACCCCGCATTTGTACAAAAAGCAGCGAAGCGTTTTGGAAGCCAATGCATCGTCGTAGCCATTGATGCTAAGCAGACTAAATCTGTCACTGATCTACCATCTATTCCGGGTTGGGCCGATAACCATCCATATTTACTTTTGGATAAAAAAAGCACAACTCTATCCTGGGAGGTCTATATCCATGGAGGCAGGACAGCGACAGCTATAAATGCAGTTAAATGGGCGCAGCAAATGCAAGCCTATGGTGCAGGGGAAATCCTTCTCACTAGCATGGATCGAGATGGCACCAAATCGGGCTACGATTTGAATTTAAATCGCTCAGTTTCAGAGTCCGTTACTATCCCCGTAATTGCTTCTGGAGGTGCTGGAACACTAGAACATTTATATGATGGAATTATGAATGGCAAAGCAGATGCTGTCCTAGCTGCCTCTATTTTTCATTTTAAAGAATTTACCATTTACGATACCAAACGTTACTTGAAAGAAAAAGGTATTTGCATCCGCCTCACTTAACACCACAATTTTTCAATTCAAGAGATTTCGCCGAGGCGTTGAGAGTAGCCTGAGTTTCAAATGGGAGTGTCCAAATTTCCTTACCATGACCTACCGGACAATGGGTAATGATAGGGATTTTAGGATTTGGAAACAGGTCGGCAAGAATATCTTCAAATTTACCATCGCTATACTTTTGGGGTTTACAGTTGATCATCTCTCCAAAAACTATTCCTCGGATCCCTTTAAACTTTCCGGCTGCCTTCAATTGCCATAGCATTCCATCCAGTTTATATAAAGGTTCATTTACATCTTCTATAATCAAAATCCGATTGCGAGTTTGCACCTCATAGGAAGTACTCAGAGAGCGGCAAAGCAATGTCAGGCAGCCTCCAGTTATTTTCCCCGTTGCAATGCCTTTTGAAAAAACCTTAGCGTGTCGGCAAGTAAGCAAGGTTGGTTTCCCCATTAATATATTTTTAATTTGTTTACGCGATTGTTTCATGGGAGACCGACCAAAACTACCCGCAACCATCGGACCATGAAAACTCAACAAACCGCAATGAAGATATAAATAATGAAGTAACAAGGTAATATCACTGGATCCCACAAAAATTTTCGCGTTGGCCCGTATCACTTTAGCATCTAGGTATTCAAGAACTCGATTTGTACCGTAACCCCCGCGCGCGCAAAAAATAGCTTTTATTTCAGGGTTTCGAACCATGTCCATAATATCATTCGCCCGTTGTGAATCAGTTCCAGCCAGGAACCGCGACCGGGAATAGACATATTTCCCAACCACGGGATAGAATCCCATCTCAGAAACCACATCCAACCCATTTTGCAATTGCTTTTTATTAACCGGCCCTGCTGGAGACACCACGCCTACCTTATCGCCTGGATTCAGTTTAGGGGGCCGGATCAATGAGAGTGAATTTTTTAACATAAAAATAACTTTTAAAAAGTAAAAATAGGCTCTTCCAAATCACTTCAACTTCTGGAGTTATGGTTCCAGTAATTCTTCAGCTCAGGATAGGGTCATTACACCTTTCAGGGAAAAGTGCCCACCTGGTTTCAATATTATCTATTCTTGAGCATATCATCATTCGATTGCAACAGGTTCTTGAAATTGAGCTGTTTCGATCGACAACAAACCATACTAGAGCAAACTCTACTCACATTGAGATTACAAAAAAAACCTGATGTGTCCGTGTTTTTCAGTTAGCTGTTTACTCTAGCCCGCTAACACTGTTACTCTCGCGACAAAGATTAAAAATATTTAATTGAAAATCATGAATTTGCTATGCTAGTTTTACCTTACTCAGTTTTCCTTTGATTTTTCCTGTTCGTTTTTTCTGCAAACTAAAAAAAATGTAGATGTTTAGATTTTCAATAGTTCTCATAGGGCACCAGAATGATTGAAGTTAAAAATCTGACTCGATATTATGGAACTCGCCGAGCCATAAATAATATATCGTTTCAAATAGAAAAAGGCGAAGTTGTCGGTTTTTTAGGACCTAATGGTGCGGGCAAAAGCACAACCATGAATATAATTTCCTGCATTCTTGCGGCTTCCAGTGGAAGTGCAAAAATAAATGGGTTTGACACCTTTGAACAATCCCTTGAAATAAGAAAAATCATTGGATATCTTCCAGAAACACCGCCTCTATACTCCGATATGATCGTTTCAGATTATCTAAATTTTGCAGCTGGAATAAGAGGTGTTGATACTAAAAATATCTCCTCCTCTGTCGATAGGGTAATCGAGAAGTGCTCGCTAAAAGATGTGGGCCACCGGATTATTGGTCGCCTTTCGAAAGGATACCAACAAAGAGTTGGTTTGGCTCAGGCCATGGTCCACGACCCTGAAATCCTGATACTCGATGAACCCACCATAGGTTTGGATCCCATTCAAATCATTGAAATCCGAAAGTTGATTCAGGAGTTGACAACTGAACATACAATTATCCTCAGCTCACATATTCTTCCCGAAATCAATCAAATTTGCAAACGTGTGATTATTATAAATGATGGTGAAATTGCAGCTGTAGATTCTCTGGGCGGATTGGCGGCTTCATTAAGAAAGAGTGATCGCCTCTCTTTAACAGTGAGGAATTCTGAAGACAATGTTATTGAAAAATTAAATGGTTTGGACCAGGTCATTTCTGCAACAAACAGTGAAGGCAACCAATACCTGATTGAATGTGCGTTAAGATCAAACCTTCAAGATGAAATAGCAAAGCTGGCCTTGGAAAATAATTGGGGAATTGTAGAACTTAAACCCGTTTCGATGACACTTGAAGATATTTTCCTCAAGCTCACTCTTGAAGAAAAGGAGCCTGAAAAATGAAAAACAGTTGGATCATAGCTAAAAGAGATCTGGGCTCATTTTTTAATTCTCCCATTTTCTATGTGATCACCACGGTATTCCTAATTATATATAGCTATATATTTGTTAACATCCTCAGTTTTTTTAGTATGCAGAGTATGCAATCGGGACAGCTTCAGCAAATGGGCATAGCTCTTAATATAAATGAAATGGTCATCGAACCCAGCTTTCAAAATATGGCGGTGGTTCTACTTTTAATAATCCCTATCATCACAATGCGAAGTTTTGCGGAAGAAAAAAAATCTAAAACATTTCGTCTTCTTCTCTCTTCTCCGGTACATTTAAAAGAAATCATTTGGGGTAAATTTCTTGCCTGCATGATTGTCATAACAGTAATGGTTCTCATTTCAAGTTACTCTATAGGATTTTTATTCATGATTGGAGAACCAGATATCGGACCTGTTTTAACGGGCTATCTAGGTATATTGCTCACGGCTGGCTGTTATGTTTCGATAGGAATATTTGCCTCTTCATTGACGGAAAACCAAATCGTTGCGGCCGTAATCACATTCGGCTTTTCTCTCTTCATGTGGGTCATCGGATGGGGTGCCCAAGCTGCTAGCTCGACAACAGGACAAGTCCTCCAATATCTCTCCGTTATTGAACATATGGACCGCTTTTTAAAAGGAATGATAGAAACAAGCGACCTCGCTTATTACCTATCCTTTATTATTTTTGGACTTTTCCTTTGCTATCGCACTCTGGATTCAAATCGTTGGAGATAAACTTATGAAAAAATTCACTTCGATAGCAGGTTGGTTAACCTTAGCATCAGGATTTGCAGCACTATTTTTTTATATTGTTCTTCCAGACCTTAAGACCTTAATCCTTTCATTAACGGCTCTTTCAATTTCTAATGGAGTATTTTTACTGGTTTCTGAAGGAACAAGTTTGAAAAAATTCTTTTCTTCACGTATGGCTCAACATGGAACAAACGCCATTATCCTGACTTCAGTATTCCTGGGTGTTCTTATATTCACAAATCTTCTTATTCACCGCCACAAACACCGTTTCGACTTCACGGAAGCAAACTTGTTTACCCTGGCTCCTCAAACTAAAAAATTTATTGCAAATCTTCCGCGCGAAGTTAATTTAACGGCCTTTTTTCAAATTGAAACGCCAGAAAAAAATGCGTTTGAAAATTTAATTGCCGGATATCTTGAAGAAACAGACAAAATCGGAATAACCTATTTAGATCCCGATAAAAACCCTGCAGTGACCAAACAATATGGGGTGACCACTTATGGCACCATCGTTTTGGAGAGTGGATCTAAGGAAACTAAAGTCCAAAATGCTACTGAGGAAAATCTGACCAATGCACTTTTAAAAGTCACTCGTGATGAGCAAAAGGTGATCTATTTCCTTGAGGGTCATGGTGAAAACCAAATTGATAGTACTGAAAATGAAGGCCACCGAACAGCCAAAAAAAATCTTGAGCAAGATGGTTTTATAGTCAAACCTCTAATTCTCCTTCAAACCGGAGAAGTCCCGGAAGACGCATCTACCCTTGTTATTGCAGGGCCTAAAAAACCTATTCAAGATGAAGAACAAAAAGCCCTGAAGTCCTACCTGGAAAAAGGGGGTGCTGTTATGATGCTCGTGGATCCCAAATCAAAACATGGCATGGAAGCGTTCCTGAGAAACTGGGGCGTAGAATTGGGTGACAATATTGTTATCGATCCCATGTCCAAATTGTTTGGGGGTGATTTCGCAGCTCCCGTAGTCAATCAATATAGCGCGCATGATATTACCAGCGAATTTGTTCTCCCAACCATCTTTCCGATCATACAGTCCGTTAAGGCAATCCCAAGCTCTAAGATTGAAACCATCGAATTACTAAAGACCAGTGCCAATAGTTGGGGGGAGTCAAACTTTGAATCGGGCGCCGTAAAATTTGATGCGGACACCGACCTTAAAGGGCCCGTCTCAGTCGCGGTAGTTGCAACCAAATTCCTGAGACCTGAAGAAGATGCTCATGATGAGAACGAAGAACCTCAAGAACATAAAATAAAACAACCTAAAGCCACTCTGGTCGTGATTGGCGATTCTGACTTTTCCAACAACCGATACAGCAACTTTTCCGGGAATGGTGACTTTTTTCTGAATACAGTTTCCTGGTTGGCAGAAGAAGAAAATTTGATTTCGATTCGGCCCAAGGAAAAAAGAAATTCCCCTATACACTTAACCAGTTCATGGGGAAGCGCAATATTTGTTTTGGGTATTTTGATTTTTCCAGGAATTATAGCCGGCACAGGCATTCGCATCTGGTGGAGGAGAAGAGGTTCATGAAGTTTAAAGGAACGGCCGGGATGATGACTGTTTTCCTCGGCTTGGTAGTTTATTATTTCTTTGTTGACCTGCCTACTGAAAAAAAGAAAGTAAAAGAAAAAGAAATCGCCGGAAAAGTACTCTACTTTAAAATAGCCGATATAGAAGAATTCTCGTTAATCAAAAATGAAGAAACCATCACCCTTCAACAAACGAAG
>ENA-UPTF01001365-UPTF01001365.1-marine-metagenome-genome-assembly--contig:-NODE-1365-length-15369-cov-14.156749_pt1 | contig 15369 bp, 13 predicted proteins | sample MGYA00238166_ERZ767019 | MGnify/ENA primary metagenome ERZ767019 (study PRJEB28930, sample SAMN06266391) | marine metagenome | isolation source: Sea water from 250 m depth | place: Atlantic Ocean...
AGCAGTATTCAACTGGCGTTTGAAAATTCAGCAGCAAAAGAGTGGTTAGAAAACAGGTTACCAATTGCCAGAGATTTAATTATTACACATTTGAATTCCATAACGGTTGAACAGTTTGATGATACAAAAAACCGGGCCGTTATCAAAAATGATATACAAATAAGACTGAATTCACTTTTCCCCAACAAATCATCTTGGGGAGATACCGTACCAATTCGCAGAATATTGTTTCTGGAATTTTATCGTCAGTAAGATGCTAATCAGCGTGTATAAATAATTTTTTTGTATGACCATGCAATGATTTGGATCTGTTTGATTGTAGAATATCATTTGTGAAAAAACAGTCAGATAAATTATTAAACGAAACTATTTAACTTTTGAAATATGGCAGAAGAAGAAGCTTTTGAAAATCTAGACAGCCTTGACTGGTCAGATGTTGAAAGTGAACTGAAGGCAAACCGCGATCAGATACTTTCAGAAGTTAAGGCAGAAAGTAGCGGTCAGAAGGAAAAGAAAGAGGGAGAGGATGATGAAGGAGAAGGTGATTCCAATGATCCCCTCTCTAAAGGTGACATCGACATAAATTTTCTTTTTGATGTTCAGCTTTCCATTATTGTGGAAGTCGGACGTACACAGATGCTGATCAGTGATCTTCTAGAGTTGGAGGAGCAATCAATAATTGAACTGGACAGCATGGTAGGACAACCTTTAGATATTCGTGCAAATGATTTACTGGTAGCACGGGGGGAAGTTATTGTTGTTAATGAAAAATTTGCAGTACGCATTACCGATATAATCAGTCCTGATAATCGCTTTGAAGCACTCTGAGGGGATTAAATTATGAGTTTCCTGAGATCATCAGGTCTCAATGCCGTTATTGTAATAGTTCTATCTTTGAGCTGGATAATTCCTGCAGGTGCCTCGGGAGTTTTTGTTCTTAAAAACATTGAGGTTAATTCCAATGATGAATCAAAACATGTCCGCCTGGAGTTTGATGGTGAATTTTCTGGTGAGCCATTAATAAACTTCGAATCAGGTTCTATAAGTTTTCGCTTTGATTCAGTTCGTACTTCCCCAACATTACCATCACTGATTGATACAAAATCCCATTCAATCATTAAAGCGGTTCGAGCAATTCAAGTTCCAGAAACCGATATTGTTCATTTGGATATTTTACTCAAGTCCTCCGGATATAAAACAGAATTCCCCGTCATAACACGCAGTGGAAATAACATCTACCTGGGTTTGAATGGTAACTTAGCCTCCATGCCTCCACTTTCAAGTACAGAAACACTGACTAGAGAAGCAGAGGAACGTGTGAATAATGACCAGTCTTTATCTTCAAATTTTTCAGCTAATTCAAATGATGATGCTCTCTTGAAAAATGCAGGTGACTACCTGCCTATAGCAAATGAAGATTGGACAGTAACTATGCTGACTCTTGTTTTGTCACTGCTGTTTGTACTGTTGCTGATTTATTTGATTGCATATCTGTATAACCGTTTTTTCAGTGGAAGGTTCCCTTCTATTCAGGGTGCCATTCGGATAAAACAGGTATCGAGTTTCCATGTTGGGCCAAAGCAGAAAGTTATAATTTTAGACATGAACAACAGGAAGTTTGCTTGCGGCGTCACACCATCATCTATCAATTTGATTGCTGAATTAGAGGATGAAACTGATCAGTCGTTTTTGCATGTAATCAATACAGATGGAAAAAATGATGAAATAAAAATTGATCAAGCACGTGCCAATTTTTTAAAAACTCGTGAATCTGATCCTCAAAAAGTTAACTCTGAGGCTGTGAAACAGTCAAAAGAGGATGAAAATAATGAAATTGAATTTAAAGATTTAGACCAGGCAAATGACATTTTCCTTAAAACAAATTCTGAACAAGTAAATGATATTGATCATTCAAAAGGCAAAAATAAAATGCATTCAACTCCAGTCAGACATCCTTTTGAAAAGAAAAGTGAAAAATTCGAAAATTTGTCATATGGCAGTCAAACAGTTCAGGACTTTGCTAAAAAGCTTTCTGAAAGACTGAAATTTTTAAAGCCTATTAAATAAGTTTTTTGGAATTAGTGAAAATGTGCTCGAAATGAATCAAAGAAAAATCAGGATATAGAATAAACCAGAAAACGTGAGTATTTTTAGTAATTTGAAGCAAATAAAATTCTTTACTGCGATTTTTCTTTTGCTAGCATATTTTTGTCTAAAAATGCCTGTTTATGCACAATCAACAATACCGGGCATAAACATTTCTGTTGATACAGCAACTTCTCCTCAGCAGGTCTCGACCACCCTACAGATCGTCTTTTTACTGACGATTCTAACTATGGCTCCTGCCATTCTAATAATGACGACTTCATTTACTCGCTTTGTAATAGTTCTGTCGTTTTTAAGACAGGCGATCGGTACTCCTCAAGCTCCGTCAAATCAAATTGTGATAGGGATTGCACTTTTTCTTTCGCTGTTTGTGATGATGCCCGTGTGGGAGGAGGTAAATGATATGGCGCTTGGACCTTATTTGGATGAAACTATAACACAGCAGGAATTTATGGACCGCGCGGCTCAGCCCATAAAAAAATTCATGAGTAATTTTACAAGGGAAAAAGATCTGGCAATGTTTGTTCGAATTGCAAAACTGGAACGGCCAAAGAACCTGGAAGATATTCCAATCTGGGTGATGATTCCTGCATTTGTTATCAGTGAACTGAAAGCTGCATTTCAAATTGGATTCTTGCTGTATGTTCCATTTCTTGTAATTGACATGGTAGTTGCTTCAATCCTGATGGCAATGGGTATGATGATGATGCCTCCAGTAATGATTTCATTGCCATTCAAGCTGATGCTGTTTGTTCTCGTTGACGGATGGCATTTGATTCTGGGATCAATGATAAAAAGTTTCGTGGCCTTATAGCCATCCTTAACCTTAACAAAATTATTAACTATGACAGAAGCTTTAGTAGTCTCAATTATGATAGAAGCAATGCGTATGGCCTCTCTTCTAGCAGCTCCAATGCTGATTGGGGCATTAGTAGTAGGTTTAATTGTTTCCATCTTCCAGGCAGTCACACAGATCCAGGAGCAGACATTGGCAATTATTCCTAAAATGGGAGCCATGATTGCTGTTTTAGCAATTCTGTTTCCATGGCTTCTCTCTCATGCTACCACTTATATGGCCGGCATTTTCAACAATCTTCCCAGGTATATCAGCTTTTAGCAGATACTGTGAATCCTCTTCACATTTACGGGCTGAAAATTTATTAATTATATAATTGCAGTTAATTTCTGACTGGACGGTCAGTCGGTGATTGTGGATAATATTACCCAGGTATCTGTAAGCTGCTCCTTTGCAATTCAAACTGATAATTGCAATGAATTAGAGTTGTTATTTCCAATTACTTATAGCAATAGGTTTCTGTAATTTTTTTATGTCTCAACCAACAGATCAAGATTTTGAAAAAGATGAAGAAAATCGGGAAGATATTATAGAAGTTACTGAAAAAATTGGTGAGGCAATTCCGGAAGATAAATCTCTTGTCGTCAGTGAAGATGTTTTTCCAGAATCTCTCATAATTGTCCCGCTTTATGATCGTCCTCTATTTCCCAAAATGCTTTTGCCGGTAATTATTTCTGATGAAAAGCTGGAAAAGGTTTTACTGGAAGAATTGAAAGAATCGCTGCGATATGTAGGTTTAGTTTACAGTTTTGAACAAGATAAAAATAGTCCTGCCGAGGGTGCAACCAGCCCGAAAAATTTAGCACAGATAGGTGCTGTTGGAAGGATTGTGCAGGCTTCAAAACATGGCAATGACCCGATGCACATAATAGTACAGGTTATGGAGCGATTCGAAATAAAGGAAATAGACGCAGATGATCCCGTACTTAAGGCAAAAGTAGAATATTTACAGGATACAGGAGGGCAAAAGACCGAATATGAATTGAAAGCTTTTTCTGTTTCCATAATAAATTTGATTAAGGAACTTGTGCAGCTGAATCCACTGTTTAAGGAAGAACTTGGACTTTTGATGGGTCGAATAAACCTAAAAGATCCTGCTACACTGGCAGATTTTGCTGCATCGATGACTACTGCTTCAGGCAAGGAATTGCAGGAGATCCTGGAAACAAGGAACATAAAAACGCGTATTGAAAAAGCATTAAACCTGCTGCGTCATGAACTTGAAGTAGCAAAACTTCAGTTTAAAATTTCTCAACGTGTTGAAGACAGGATGTCTCAGCAGCAAAGAGAATTTTTCCTCAGAGAACAACTTAAGGAAATAAAAAAAGAACTTGGTATCACGAAAGAAGGTTCCGAGAGTGAAACTGAAAAATATGAAGCACGTATAAAAAAACTGAATCTTACTGAAGAAGCAAAAGAACGCATCAATGAGGAGATGGAGAAACTGCGCTTAATTGAACCTGCTTCTCCAGAATATAATGTCACTCGTACATATCTTGACTGGCTGACAATTTTACCGTGGGGAATTTACAGCAAAGATTATTTTAACATTCAGCGTGCTGCAAGAATTCTTAACCGGGATCACTATGGGTTGAATGATGTCAAAGACAGGATTTTGGAACTGATCTCCGTGGGCATAATCAACGGAGATCTTGCAGGTTCAATTGTTTTACTCGTTGGCCCTCCAGGTACTGGAAAAACGTCGGTTGGTCAGTCAATAGCGAAGGCTTTGGGGCGTAAATTTTATCGTTTTTCGCTTGGCGGAATGCGTGATGAGGCTGAAATAAAAGGGCATCGACGTACATACATTGGTGCACTTCCAGGCAAGTTTATCAACGCGATAAAAACCAGTAAAACTGCAAACCCCGTAATAATGCTTGATGAAATTGACAAAATTGGTGCAAGTTTTCATGGGGACCCTGCTTCTGCTCTGCTGGAAGTACTGGACCCGGAACAGAATAAGGATTTTCTTGATCACTACCTGGATGTGCGTTTTGATCTTTCAAAAGTACTTTTTATCTGCACTGCAAACCAGACTGAAACAATTCCTCCAGCATTACTCGACCGTATGGAAGTTATCAGGCTCTCAGGGTATATAATTGAAGAGAAACTTGAAATTGCAAGAAAACATCTGTTACCAAAGCAACTGAAAACACATGGACTCAAAAAATCCCAGTTTTCACTACCTAAAGTTGTTTTGCGGGAAATTATTGACGGATATGCCAGAGAGGCTGGTGTAAGAGGACTGGAAAACAATCTGAAAAAACTGCTGAGAAAATCAGCAAGGAAAATTGTTGAAGAAGAGTCAGATTGTGTAAAGATCAGTAAACATGATCTTCCCGAAATGCTTGGACGTAAAACATTTGCAGAAGAAACCCGTTATAAAAAACCAAAGATCGGAGTTATCACAGGCCTGGCATACACCAGTGTCGGCGGTGCTACTTTATTCATTGAAGCATCATGTGTTGAGGCAAAGAATCCTGGTTTTAAACAGACCGGGCAATTGGGAGATGTCATGGTTGAATCTACTGAAATTGCATACACCTACATTCGATCAATCGGGAGCAAAGACAAAAAAATACAAAAATTTTTTACAGAAAATTTTGTACATCTTCATGTTCCTGCAGGTGCAACCCCCAAGGATGGTCCTTCTGCTGGGATTACAATGGCTTGTGCCCTTTATTCTCTAGTGACACAGGAGCCTGTTATAGCCAATCTTGCAATGACCGGAGAGCTGACACTAACTGGACTTGTTATGCCTGTGGGAGGTATTAAAGAAAAAACTATTGCAGCCAGAAGAGCAGGGATTACTCAGCTGATTTTTCCAGCAGAAAATCAAAAGGATTTTGATGACTTGGACGAAAGCATCAAAGGGGGAATCAAACCTTATTTTGTCAAAAATTTTTCAGAAGTTCTTCCTGTCGGCTTCCCTGATCTTTCAGTCAGAAAGAAAAAGATCCCGTCAAAATAGCACACCTTCAAACATCATTGCTGTTGGGTTTATAGCATTGGTTAAATCTAGATCAAAATCGATTGTTGTAGGTGTAGCCGGAGGTACAGGTGCCGGTAAATCAACGATTGTGAAAGAGATTTTAAAACAGTTAGGTACGGAAAAAGTTTCTGTTATCCAACACGATTCCTATTACAAAAATCGCCCTGAATTATCATTTGAGGAACGAACCAAAATCAATTTTGATCATCCTGATTCTTTGGAGACAAACCTGCTGGTAGAGCACCTCAATCTTCTGATTTCAGGAAAAAATGTGGAAATCCCAGTATTTCATCATTTTACTAAATATTTAAGGGATTCGAGTACGAAGAAAGTAGAATCACGACCTATCCTGATTGTGGAAGGCATTCTGGTATTAAATGATAAAGAACTCCGGGATTTAATGAATTTGAAAGTATTTATAGATGTACCCCCGGACTTGAGGTTCATCAGGCGGTTAAAACGAGATTTATCTGAACACGGACGGTCTGTTGAATCCGTAACTAAGCAATACCTTGCAACTATACGTACAATGCATGAGGAGTATGTTGAGCCCAGCAAAATTTACGCAGATGTATTTATTCCGGAGGGTTGGAGCAATAGGCAGGCCGTTAATCTGTTGGTCTCACATTTACAAACTCTTCAAGAGAAACATTTTTCATAATTTAGAATTATTTATTCAAATTCTTTTTCCAGTAAACGAATTACATCCTTATGCTGGAAATTTTTGGCGTAATCCAAAGCAGTTTTCTTGTCAAAATCAACAATAGAACTGTCCCCCCCTTTTTTCAACAGCAATCCGACTGTCGCAATATTACCGCTGCGTGAAGCAAACATTAAAGCAGTCTGTCCAGTGTTATTCTGCATATTAACTCTTGCTCCACGCCTCAGTAGTTCCCACATAGCCTGTATGTTCCCCTTCTCTGCAGTCCACATTAGTGCTGTCCAGCCTTCATGAGTACGAGAATTAAGGTTTGCTCTGTATTCAAGAAACAATTTCAACATCTGTACATTCCCATGGAAAGCTGACCACATTACAGGTGTGAAATTTCCTTTATCCGGGTCAGCTCCTTTTTCCAGCAATATTTTTACAATCTCAGTATTGTTCATTGAAGAGGCCCAAACCAAAGGTGTATCTTCAAGATTATCTGAGATGTTTACATTTGCACCAAAGTCAGCAAGCATTTCAACCATTTGAGGATTTTGCTGTTTTACCGCGTGCATTAAGGGAGTGTAGCCATTTTGATCTTTTAATTCCAAATTAGTATCGGCATCAAGTAATCTCTGAACTTCAGTGATGTTCCCCTTAATTACTTCATAGATTAAAGAATTCCCGGATGCTGCCTGTTTTTGTTTCTCTGTAATTTCTTTTTTAGTTGCAGACGAAGCTTTTTCGGAAGCAATAAATTCTTTTACTCCTGTGCCTGTGTCATTTTCAGGCTGAAGCATAAACATTAAAGCAATAGTTAAACAAATTAAGGTAGCAAAGAGAATCCAACTAAAAACAAGCCAGTTAGAGTATTTAGCTGAAAAATCATTTTGCCCTAAATCATCAGTATTCGTTTGATCTTCCTCAAAACCATTATTAAGGCCGTTTTCATCATTTCTTTGTTCTGAAACTGAGTCAGCATTTTTCCTCTTATTAAACACCCAGTTATTATCAGATGAAAAGAATGGTTTTGAAAATCTTGAAAAATATTTTGGCTTGATAGTAAAAGGGTTTTTTACTTGTTTCTGTTCTTCTGAAAATTGAGGTCTTCCTTCTGAAATTGTAAGCAGTATTCCGGGATCAAGCTGTGAACTTCCGGAAAAAGTGATAGGGATATTTTTCAGCCTCACATGTCTGACAATTAATCCCAACAGCTCCTGTGTCTCTTGGCTTATGACTTGCAGATTGTTCAAATCGAGACTAACCTTCTGCGAATTATTTAAAGCAGCATTTTTCTCAAGAGCATGCAATGCCGGCTTTACATCAACATGCCTCAACTCATCAACTACTTTCAAAGTCACTATTTGATTTTTTTCAGTGATTACAATTCGATTCAGCATTGAATTATGTCAATAATGGCAGGAAGGTTGCAGAAATATTAGAAAGCCTCATTATTTATTTTCTCCCTAGGAGAATCAGCAAAAAACACACCAATTTTTTGATATTTATCAAATGGCAAAATTTATGCGCAAATTACTTTTGGTGCAATTTATATTTGCCTTGAGCATGGCCTGCAGTGCGATGGCTGAAGAAGAGGATTCCTACGTTTTCTGGAAGGACCCGCAAATCGCACAGCTGGAGGAACTAACTTCAAAGCTGGTTGATTCTGTACAAAAAATGCAGTCCAAAATCAGCTCAATCGCAATATCCAGTATTTCATTTGGAGACAAACTGCCTAGCAGTTTTCGTAAAGTTGCTACTGCACGATTGCAGCAGTCACTAACCAGTCAGATTAAATTGAAGGTAAGTATTTGTGAGCCATGCAGTCAGATTCGTACCGACATATCCGGTAGTTTCCTCAAAATCAGCCGGGGTATTGCTGATGATAAATATCGACGGGAAATAGCCAAAGAACTGGATGTCAAGGGATTCCTCGACATTGCACTGTTTACCAGTGAAGAACAACTCTCCATTTCACTAAATGCATATGAAGCTACAAATGGAGAAATTGTCTATTCTAAAATTATTACAGGCAATCCACCAAAAAGCGGATCATATATTCATGCTTTTTATGGCAAGATGACGGTTCCTATCACTTTCAGTTCAATAACTGTTGAACATCAGGCAATGGTAATTGGTGCAGAGCAGATGGTTAGGCTGTCAGATGATTGGAGTTTTACAGGGGGAGGGGCAATATTGAGTGATGATAACACAAATTTGACAAATGCATACGAAAAGCCTATCACGGGTTTTTTGATTGACGGTACAATCAGTTATGACATTTTCAATTTTGGCGGAGATCAGGTTGCATTTGGTTTGATTGCAGGATTGGGCATGATGACAGTGACACCATTTAACAATCCAGCTTATTTTAAAACAGGTATTACTTTTTCTGTGGCTGAACAGTTAACTCTTGATTATCACTATCTTGCAATGTTGACAACAAATGAAGATGCAACCGCACCGAGTGCATCAATATTTTCTATTGGGTGGAAATTTAAAGGAATACCATGGTGAAAAATGAAAGATCATCAGTGGTATTCCCAGCACTGAAAAATTCAAGAACTGATTTAAGCATGCGAATAAAATATTACAAACTCAGTAATATTTGTTCTTATATGTCAATTTTGCTGTTTGGTATTTTGTTTTTTATCACAATAGGCGGCTGTACGACTACCGAGGAAACTGTAGAGGCTGAACCAGAAATTCCGATTAAGAAAAAAGGACTTTTTAGGCAGGAAATTGATGGAGGTAAGAATTCAGTATATGTCATTGAAGAGACACAGGGGAATAAACGGATTCTCAGGGTGCTGCTGCAACGTGGTGACTTGAAATCTAATTTGATTCATCCCATTGACAGTCCAAATTTTGTTATTGCGGTCCCTTTGCAGGATGCTACCAGCAAAATCCTGACTTTAAAAACTGCAGCCTTTGAACTAAGCCTCAAACTCAACATAGATCAACTACTTTCCCGATACCTTTCCCCAGAGCGATTTAATGTTTCTGTAATAATAAATTGGGATAAGAAACTGCTGCAGGAGGTTCAATTGAAAAACATTCCGCTCGATACTGATTTATCCAAAACCCAAGCAGTGGTAGATGATGAATTGGATGAAGAAGCTGGCATTACTGAAAGTGCAAAAAGAGACCATGAATTGAAAGAAGCTCTGAAATCAGTTCAGATAAGTGTTCTGCTGGATAATACATTGCCTGAAACTCAGGAGCAGTTTTTATTGAAGCTGATTCCGGCACAGGAATTTTTCAATACCGAAAGGGGAGATACTGTAACAGTGGAACGTACATCATTTCCTAAACCATTTTCTGACAGTATCGCTCCATATGAAGAACAGATTGTAAGGAGGAAACTTACTGAGTTATTGATGAAATATGTCGCAAAAACAGATTTTGTTGTAAATGTAAAATTTTCATTGATTGAAAGCAATGAGAAACAAGAGGATTCTCCACCTTCTGCAAGTAATATCAAAATGGAGATAAATTTGCTGCTTGACGATACAGTTCTGCCTGAAATTGATGATTTCCTGAAGGAAGCAGTTCCACTTGCAGTAAACTTTGATGAAAGTCGTGGAGATACTCTTGCAATTATTCGGAAGGCATTTCCTGAGCGTTCTGCAGACTCTCTTTCACCTGAACAAAGAACAGCTCTTAAAGATTACCGAACCAAAATACTTGAAGCATTCCAGACCGGAGACTATGTCTCAGGCTTAGAATGGGCAGCAAAAGGTTTAAGAGTTGCAGTTAAACGCAGTGATAAAATATTTATTCTGAAAATGAAGGGGTCATTGCATTTTCTGCTTGAGGAAAAAGAAGAGGCTTTGGAAACCTGGGAGCACGTTCAACGTTTGGATCCAGATGATGAAGAAGTACGTCAAATGCTGAACAACCTGGAGTAGAAAATGAAGAAAGCCACAAACTGCAGTGAATATTTGTTCCAGAAAGTATTTGGCATCTTTATTTTTCTGACCTTCTATATTTTGACCGGTTTGCATGCGCAAGATACCGGGGAAGGTAAAATCGGCCAGGATTTGAATAGTGAATCAGAAGATGAGATTTCAGCACAGGATCCTTCTCCGGAAAAAGCTCAAGAAGCAGCAGAGAAAAAACAATCTCTTGAAGAACTGCTTGCTGTACCTTTTAATCAAATCAAGGAAGAGCAGGCGCTGGAACTTGGTTTTTCGGAAGCAGAATCATCGGATAATGTTAGCAAAAGGGACGATGGGGAGGTAAAACTGCCGCCGCCTCCGCAGCAGAGAAAAGTTGAAAGAGATATAGAAAAAAAGATAGATCAAATTTTACGTGAAAAATTGCCTAAGGAATACGTAGGAGTTTCGGTCAGTATTCGTTATATTCTGGAAACTGTCCCTGTAACCAAGCAGGACAAGAAGATTTCAAAAATAAAGTTACCAGGATTTGAAAATAATGTTTGGGTTCCAACTCAGACAGAAAAAGTAATAGGCATTGTTAACCAGGTTCGCCCTTACACAACAATTTTTGCTGTAGTTAATACACCTGTTTCTTTGTTTAACGTAGAAGTTCTGAGGCAGACTCTTGACGAACGTATAAAGTTTCTGAATTTAACGGGCAGGGATGTTCTGAAGTTTGTGCATGTTCCATTTACAACACCTGCTAAATCTTTTGTAAAAACACTTGATAATGCTGCGGAAGAGCTTACTGAAGCAACTCAAGAGGATGCTGAAATTGAAAAAGTTAATGAAGAAGATGAAGGATTTGTTTTAGGTGAAAATGAAGTAAAAGTGGAATTAGCAAAAGCCGAAGAAATGCCTGAGGCTGTATTGGAGCCTGCTCCGGAACCAAGAAAGATAGACTTAAAATCAAGAGTTGAAACCACAAGATATTTATTGCAGGCACGTAAAGCGTACATGAATGAAGATTATGATTCGGCTATAACCGCCCTTCGCAGAGCCATAGAGCTAAATCCACTCTCCTCACAGGCTTTTGCAATGCTGGGCTCAATATATTATCGTTTGGGGTGGAATAGAATGGCCATGGAGAACTGGCAGTATGCACTGGAACTTGATCCAACAAATGAAGGTCTGAAAAAATATCTCATGCGTTTGTCAAGGTAATTTATAAATAAAGATATTCGATGGCACAAAAACGTAAAAATATGAAAATGAACAGAGTTTTTCTGCCTGTTATTGTATCCGCCTTAATTATATTTTTATTCCCATCTTTGTTCCTTAAGGCTCAGGAACGCGTTAAATCGCTAAGTATACGACAATTTGAAATAGAAGAATCAATACGCAATGGTCTCAAGTATTATCTTGAGCCGAAGGACTATGTCCTGCGTGTAAAACTTTTTGGTGAGGAGCGGGCAATTAGTGTAGCTAATGAGACACTTCCCGGATTTGGTCAGCTTAATGAGCGCAGCAGCACTACTGGTGCAAAATACTGGGAAATTACACGGATGCGTGTAGATTTGGTTATGCACAAAGAAGTTTCTCCGTCCGTAAACACATACATAGGAGAAATTGTTCCTATTCTAAGCGGAATCGATTACCAGCGAGGGGATGAACTGGTATTTGTTCCAATTCTACCGAGCGAGCCCTTTCCACAGCAGTCTGCTGTGCCTTCAGCTGAAGAATTACCAGATGCAATGGTAAAAGCTTTACCGGAAGAAGCAACTGCAATAGATGAGGCTGCAATGCAGCCAGGAGAATCAACTGCTGAAGACGGAGAAAAACCGCTTGAAGAAGAGCCATTTTGGATGAGAATGAGTGACATTGAGAAAATTCTTGCTGGAATGTTACTTGTACTTTTGCTTTTGTTTTTCTGGGTACTTTGGAAATTGAGAAAAGTCAAAAAAGTTGCTGTGGAACAAACAGGATTTCCTGCATTGATGCCTCCACAACCGCAAACACCTCAGCTTCCAAATGCACCACAACAGGGTTTTGTTCCCCTGCCTGAGTCTCATGAAAAGATTGCTGAAAATAAAGAACATCATGATTATCAGATTGATGATGCATTGATTAATGATGAAAACGAAAAACTTGTTCAAGAAATTGTCAAGCAGCTTATTGGTCGTGTGGATTGGAAACAGGAACTGGTACAGGAGATGTCACGAGATAAACAATCTATGGATATGCTGACCCAGTTTATTGCTACCCTGGGCTTAAGTTCATCGAGAAAACTCTTTTCCGAAACAATTCCTCAAAACACTTTTCTGGATCTTGAAAAACTGGCAGAAGAAGCCCATCCTTCAGCTGAAGATTCAAATGCTGTCTTGAAGGATATTCAAAAATTCTTACTTACCAAGCAATTAACCGAGCCTGAACAAAACAAAACTAATCCATTTGCATTTATGGATCAGCTTACAACTTCGCAAATAGGTTTCCTTGTAAAGGATGAACCAGCCAAAATAAAAGCATTTGTCATTGCACGTATGGACAGTGAAGAAGCTGCTAAAATTATGCGTGACCTTTCAAAAGATGAACGTACAAATGTAGCTTTGGAACTGGGCAAACTTCATGAACTTCCTCTTGAGCTCGTGGAAAAAATTGGTTACAACCTTGCAGAAAAAGCCCGACATGTGCCTGATGAAGGCACTGTTGGTGTTGACGGAATAAAGTTCATTGCAGATGTACTGGGAGATTTGGATAACTCAACGCGACAGGAATTGATCAGCGGTCTGCGAACATCTGATATCAAACTAAGTGAAGACATAGAGAGTCACTGCTTCATATTTGATTCAATTCCGGAAGTTCCAAAAGATATTTTGCTGGAAGTAGTTAGAAAGCTGCAGCCGGATGATGTAATTACTGCTATTTCAGGTTCAACATCAGAAATTAAGGAAGCCGCAATAATGTGCTTCCCTGAGAAAAGTCGTGCTGCACTTGTTTCATCATTAAAATCAAAAACGCCTGATTCTGAAGAGATACGCAGTGCACGCAGGATGTTTACTGACGCAATGCGCGAAATGGCAGATGCCGGGAAGCTAGACCTGCAGGAAGTCAATACAAAATTTGCTCAAAGTAACTCTGAAACTCAATCTGAGCAGGTATAATTAATTTTAAAGCATACGTTGGCTTACAATTATTTACCGTTGAGTTTTTCATAATTTTGATCATTCAGTTCAGGAATAACTGACAAGACCATTTCCGGAGTAATACTGGTCAGGCAACGTAATTTGTCCGGATTACTGCATTTGCCCCTTCCATCACGAGAACAGGGGCGACAGCTCAGCTTTTCCTTTGTTTCCATTATTTTGCTTTCCTTCAAAAAAGGCGGGTAGCCAAATTCTCCAACTGTTGGCCCGAAGAATACTATTGCAGGAGTTTGCATTGCCTCTGCAAGGTGGCTTATTGAGGTGTCATTAGTTACAACAATTCTGGCATGTCTTAGCAGTTCTGCAGATTCAAGAGGTGAAAACTTTCCAGCTGCATTTATGACTTTACCTGAAAAATCATGTTCCAGTTTTGTATTTTCTGATTCATTTGCACCCCCTACCAGCACAACAGGACAATCCTGCTTGATTAATTTTGAAATTAATTCCTGGAAATATTTTAATGGCCAGCGTTTAAGTGGGTATGATGCAGATGCGCCAATGGCAACATACCGATTCTGTATAAGATTGTTTTTATTGAGAAAATTATTAATTTGCATGATAGCTTCTGGATCTGGAAACAGTTCTGTATGATTGTTGAGTACCAGACTAGTCTGATTCTGCAAGGGGAGAAGCAAGTGCTGACGTTGGGAAGGAGTATTGCTTAGAAAATTAAGTTTAAAATTAATCAATAAACTTCTTTGCCAGCTCCGTTTGCTGATAAACCAAGTTTTTGGTGTTTTACTGAATCCGAATCTGGTTAAATTCCATACAATCCATATACTTCTCAGTGAGCGGTGAGCATCATAAACAAGGTCAAATTTTTCTTTGTGCAATTTTTTTATCAATTTATTCAGTTCACTGTAAGTTTCTTTTCTTTTATGCCAAATGAAATGATCTATGTGAGGGTTATTGTTCAATACTGAACCAGTTCCGGAAGAGGTTAACAAAGTAATTTCAGCATCCGGAAAAACGCGTTTCAGTTCTCTGAAAATTGGTGTAGTCAATACCAAGTCGCCCAATGCGCTGAAACGAATTATTAGAATATTTTTTGGTTTAAACAACTCGCCTTTTGCAAAAAAATTAAGTTTTCATGGTGTTTGCATTGTATCCTATTCAAACATATTCAGCTAATATTCAACAGAACTCAAACCTGAAGAATGAATGTAAACAGCACAGATATTAATTTTCATCTGAAAAATCAGCGATCAGGTAGCAAACAGTCATTTTCTGAATCTGACATTCAGGGACTTTCATTTCAGAATATTCGCAGTTTTCGACACAATTTTGAAAAAGGAATCACAACAATGCGCTCTTTCTTGGGAGATGAGCAACATCAGACAATGATTGTTGCAATGTATGAAGGAACAGAACAATTGCTAAATCAGAATGTATCAGAATTCGCAGTGTTGGAATATCTGGAAGGATTAAAATTGACAGCTAAGGAATTACGCCAACAGGGTGTTTACGGCGATCAGTTTCGTACTGCACTTATGGAACATTCTGCTTCAACTGTTCGTGAACTGCTGCACTCTTCCTGAATTTATCAGGTTCCGCTCACAACCATTTTATCAATTTTGAATGCCGGGGTGAGAATGGAGCTTCGTTCATCTACTTCATTCCCTATCATGCTTAAATTATTTAACATTTCAGGAAAAGTTCCTGCAATTGTAAATTCATTTACTGAT
>ENA-UPTF01001366-UPTF01001366.1-marine-metagenome-genome-assembly--contig:-NODE-1366-length-15361-cov-2.666514_pt1 | contig 15361 bp, 15 predicted proteins | sample MGYA00238166_ERZ767019 | MGnify/ENA primary metagenome ERZ767019 (study PRJEB28930, sample SAMN06266391) | marine metagenome | isolation source: Sea water from 250 m depth | place: Atlantic Ocean...
TATTGAAGATACCCGTTTCGTCAAGGGGCCAAGCCATGTAGGGAAGAAGTTATAGTACAAAGGCACATGCAATTTTTTCAATCAGCTGCGTTCCTTCCAGTCGTAGGCAACCCTCGAGTTTCGCCAGAAAAACTTTTCGGCATGCTCAGCAGGCTTGTCGGCATGGTATTCCTTCAAGATGCCAATAACGGTAGAGTAGGAGGCTACGCGCTCGCTCACCGGCCAATTGCTGCCGTACATGAGACGATTTGGGCCAAAAGTCTTCCACAGATGATTTAGCCGCGCTCGATAAGTCTCAGCATTTTGCGATTCCGTGGCCACTTTTCTCACAACATTCGAGACCTTCGCAAAAACATTTGGCCAAGTGGCAAGATCTTCCAGGGCCCGTTCGGAAGCATCACGAATGGAGGAATTTGTCGGAGAGTCGAAAGGAAGATGGTTAATCACGATGCACAAACTGGGAACGGTTTCCGCCAATTCCACAATGTCGGGCAACATGTCAGGTCCACCCAAGACATCCAAGCACAACCCTTGATCAGCGAGATGCCGCAAGTCCTCCGCATAAGCCGCCGTAAGGTTTTTTAGTTCCTTTGCCCGTATACGAATACCACGGAAAAGCGGGTTTTTCGAAAAAAGTTCGAGGTTTCCGCGGAACTCAAGGTCACCCACGGGCAAGTTACCAACTACCCCGAGAATGGAAGGATTGTCCGTAGCGAGGTTAAGTAGCCATTGGTTGTCCTCAACAAGAGGCGAGGCTTCTACCACGATGGCTTCATGTACGCCATGAGGCTTAGCCATCTGCAGAAAATCCCTTGGAAGGACGGTCCGGTAAAGGAGTTCGTCCTTCTCGTTTGGCCAAGGTACGCCGCCTTCTCGTTGAGGAGCGTAGAAATGAATGTGTGTGTCGACGAAGCGTGAGGCTTCCGCTCTTGGTGTAGAGATCTTCTGTTACTTCGTAAAGAGATGGGTAGAGCGGTGATAGCCCTGCGTTGTTGACCAAAACGTCGCATCGCCCGAATTCGCTGTACACCGTCTCACACAGATCGTCGCACTGGTCCCAATAGCCGACATGGCATGCAACAGGTAATGCTCGCTGGCCTGTTGTATCTCGAACTTCTTCGGCTAATTCTTCACAGGCATCAATTTTGCGCGACGCGATGACCACATCTGCTCCGTGTTGAGCGAAGGCCAACACCATTTCTCGGCCCATCCCTCGACTACCACCTGTGACCACCGCCACTTTGCCAGTGAGATCAAACAAATCAGACATCTTTCTCTCCTATTTTCAACCTGACCAGCTGTTCCAACTGATAACTGTTTCCACGTCGGGTCGCGATGCTGGTTTGAAGTCGGTACCCGTTGTGTATGCGACTGGACTCAATGCCCACTGCTGCACGTCATCGAAAGGAATACCCAATACATCTGCTGCTTCTTGTTCGTGCATGAGATGAAGGGTTGTCCAACAAGTTCCAAGCCCACGCTCACGTGCCGCGAGCATAAAGCTCCAAGCAGCGGGGATGATCGAACCAGCAGCACCAGCTGTTTCGTTTCGGCCGTTCATGCATGGAATAAAAAGCGCGGGACTGCGATGCATGTTTTCGGCGAGATAGTCAGCTGAAGTTGCAACGCGTGCTTGTTGAGCGTCGCGCTCTTCACTAATTCCAGCAATGACACGCCCCGCATATACGGGGGAGTCTTTGTACCACTCGAATGCTTTTTTGTAGATGGCAGCGATTTTTTCGATCTTGTTTCGTTCGGTGACAAGCATGAAATGCCACCCTTGAACGTTTGAACCGGTTGGCGCCTGAATTGCGGACTCTACGCATTCTCGGAGTAGATCGTCAGATACGGGACGGTCGAAGTCGAGTCGTTTTCGCACTGCTCGAGTGGTTTTTAGAAGTTCGTCTACAGAAAGTCCAAGATTCGTCATGAACGGACACTAGTCATAGAGCCGCCTCAATGCTTTGGGGAGTGCCTGTGAAACGTCACGTAGTGCCCACACTGCTAAGAACAGTGTCCACAGCGGCCAGAACCTCTCTGGCGGCTGCAAGACGCCCCACGTTGCCCTCAACTGCTATCAAACCCTCTTGGATGGCTGTCAGAGCGCTCAGGGAGCCGTGACGTAACGCATCAGTTATATCTGCGGTCTGCCGCAACGTGATATCAGCGGAGTCCACCTCACGGCCGACCGATGCCCTTCCGTCAGCTAAGACGATGCAGTGGCACGAACTCTCAGACACATAAGCCACAGATAGTTGTGTATCTCCTACATCGAGTTGTTCTAACGCACCGTTGGCTGCTGCGTACCACTCGTCACTGAGAAACTCCACGGAACTGAGCCTACGCTCCTAGTTGTGCCTATCGACCCCACCGATGATCTCCCTCACCAACAAGGAGGGTCTGTTGTCGAACAGTGGCAGTTCGACTTTTGGTCACCTGAGCATGATCTCGGGGGATGGACGCACTTCGCGTACGACTCGGCTTCACGGTCTGGTTGGTATGTGACAGCACTCATTGGCGTTCAACGTCCACTGGTGCTTGTCGTCGATCCGAAGATTCAGATTCTTGAGTTGAGTCAATACTTGGAGTTCCGAGCTGAAGGAATATGGGCCCAACATGTCTGCGAAACACCACTGGAACATTGGACCATTGGGCTAGAAGCATTTGGAGTCACCCTGGAAACAGTTGAAGATGCGATGGGTGACCAGTGGGGAACCCGCACTGGCGTTGGTCTTGACCTCGAATGGGAACGAATCGACAACCCAGAACAAACCGACACCGGGTTCCGTCAACGATGCTTAATCACCGGCGAGGTACTCATTGACCAAGAAGTCATTGATCTCAATGTGGGGGGTTGGCGCAGTAGAAGTTGGGGAAACAGTCTTGGTTTAGTTGATAGGCCTGTCGGCGCCGGTATCCACATCCGCGTCGGCACTACCGTCCTGACAATTGAACCTGATTTCTTCGGTCAACGATGGCGAGGCCATCTTTCTGAGTGAATTGAGCGTCGTTTGGGCAATAGGCTGTAGGCGTGAACTTTCCCGACCGTCGGTTGCGCCGCCTACGCCAAACCCCATCGCTACGTCGACTTGTCGCTGAGACTCGCGTAGCGGTAGACGACTTAATCGCTCCTTTGTTCGTTCGAGAAGACATTGATGAACCGCAACCAATAACGTCCCTGCCAGGCATCATGCAGCACACCCAGGAGTCTCTCCGAGCTGAGGTAAAAGAACTAGCAGGACTCGGAGTTCCAGGAGTCGTCCTATTCGGATTGCCGACACGAAAAGATTCGACAGGTTCCGAAGCCTGGAATCCCGACGGAGTGGTCCAAGTTGCATTAAAAAACCTTCGAGATGACCACGGCGACAGCATTGTCACCATCGCTGACCTATGCGTCGACGAGTACACCGACCATGGGCACTGCGGAGTTCTCACCCCAGACGGTGGAGTTGATAACGACGCCACCCTGGAGCTCTACCAAAAAGTTGCGTTAGCCCAAGCCGAAGCTGGAGCTGACATGGTCGCCCCATCGGGGATGATGGACGGACAAGTTGGCGCTATCAGACAAGCATTGGATGCCAACGGCCACGAACTCCTTCCAATACTTGCCTATTCAGCAAAATTCGCTTCAGCTGAATATGGCCCGTTCCGAGAAGCGGTTGACGTCACCATCACCGGTGGCGGAAACCGAAAGAGTTACCAGCAGGACCCCGCGAACGGTAGGGAAGCGATGGAGGAAATTCGGCTGGATATCGCGGAAGGCGCAGACGTCGTTATGGTGAAACCAGCACTCGCCTACCTAGATGTCATTGCTCAAGCACGAACCCAATTCGACGTACCACTCGCTGCCTATCACGTCTCAGGTGAATACGCGATGCTGAAAGCGGCAGCCCAAAACGGATGGATCGACGGCCCATTGACGGCACTCGAACATCTCACCGCAATAAAACGAGCCGGGGCTGACATCATTCTCACCTACCTCGCTCACGAAATGGCAGAAACACTGCAATAACGAGGCAACAATCACCCAAATCGTTCACCGTTTTGTTGCCCATTCGTTGCTTGCCGATGGAAGAATAAGGTGATGCCCATCGACCTAACTCGTCGTCTCACAGCGGAGTTTGTTGGAACCTTCTTTCTTCTACTTGCCGTTGTCGGGTCCGGCATCATGGCGGAAAATCTCAGCGAAGACGTAGGGATTCAGCTCTTAGCCAACAGTTTCGCGACAGCTGGGGCTCTCACCTGCCTCATTCTGACCTTTGGGCGAGTGTCAGGTGCCCAGTTCAACCCTGTAGTGACCTTATGGGCTCGACTTGAAGGTGACCTCGACAACCAGACCGCCCTCAGCTACGTCGCGGTACAAACAGCAGGCGGCATCCTGGGCGTGATCGCTGCCAACATCATTTTCGAACTGGACGCCATTCACTGGTCAACTAAGGACCGCTCAGATCCGTCCCTATGGCTGTCAGAAATAATCGCGACCTTCGGCCTAGTGATGGTGATCATTGGGGTCGTACGATCACGCAAAGACCACTGGGTGGCAATCTCGGTTGCCGCCTACATTGCCGGGGCCTACTTCTTCACATCCTCAACAAGTTTCGCCAACCCAGCTGTCACCGTCGCCCGCACGTTCTCTGACACGTTCGCCGGGATCAACCCTGCCAACGCCCCGATGTTCATTCTTTGCCAATTCGTCGGGTGCCTCTTAGCTGTCGCAGTCATGCGGGTGACCCACCCGAGATGATCGATACGCCTTCTGTTTTGTTTGTTTGTGTTCACAATGCTGGGAGAAGCCAAATAGCTGCGGCATTACTTCAACACCATTCAATGGGACGAATCAAAGTGAAATCCGCAGGCTCAGCGCCAGGTGACCAGATCAATCCGATAGCGGCGCAAGCACTCCGAGAGTGGGGAATTGACATCTCCCAACTTCAACCTAAAAAACTTGATCCACGTGTCGTGGAGCAGTCTGATGTGGTGATCACCATGGGATGCGGAGACGCATGCCCTGTTTTCCCTGGTGTCAGGTACGAAGACTGGCCGCTGGAAGACCCAGCAGGTCAAGCAATCGAATTTGTTCGGCGAGTGAGAGACCAAATTGATCTCAAGGTCCGGACGTTGGTTTCTGAACTGATTGATTAGGCAGCGGCCCGGAGATCAAAAGCGACTTTGATCAGACCTCGAGGGCCTGCCTGAGCCGCGTGCTCAATAGCAGTCTGATACTCCGATAATGGGAACAGCTCACTCACTAGGCGCCCCAAATCGAGATCTGCGACCATTTCGGTAGCCAATTCAAAGGTGTGGCTATCAGCATGTGCATGTTCAGTGCCGTAGCAGTACGCGCCAACGAGCTCAGTTTCCCTATGCCACAAAGCCGTAAGATTCATATCAACCTGATTCGGCATACCTAATACCACCACGCGCCCGCGTGGCCGAGTAAACGCAATCGCATCAGTCAACGAGGTCGACGACCCGACAGCATCAATGGTCACGTCAACACCAGACCCCAATGTCGACCCTATGACACGAGTTCCCGCCGCTCTGCGAATAGCCCTACCAAGCTCGTCAGGCACAACTGTGAGATCGGCGCCGAGAAGACGTGCTGCCTTGTGTTGGTGTGGGTAGCGAGCCGCCACCACAATTGCGTCGACCTTGGTGAACTTACGTAACGCTGCGATAGCGGTCAGACCCATCGTCCCGGCACCAATCACCGCAACGGTGCCACCGTCGGGGACGTTGCCTCGTAGCACTGCGTGAATACCAGCGGCAGCTGGTTCGATCATTACAGCGGCCTCATCGGTCAACTCGTCGGTGACCGGGTGAAGTTGGCTCTTATGGGCAGCAAAGATCTCTGACCAACCGCCACCCGTGCTGGCACAAGAGCCAGTCTGCAATCCAGGTTCAAGAGTTCCTGATGCCAGATGCCCGTAGTCGTTACCATCGGCTTGAGCAGCACCAGGCCAAGCAGGCACCTCGCCACGAGTTTCGGGCCCAAGAACAGGTTCAAGCACAACTCGAGTCCCGTCAGCCGTTTCGCCCACCACTTCATGACCCGGGATGAAAGGGAAAGAAACCAATGCTTCGAAATAACGCGAGGCCTGACCGTCAATAGTTGCCAGATCTGAGCCACAGATACCTGCGAGACGAGTCGTGACGTGTTCCCAGCCGTCTCCGGGAAGTTCGGGTGGGTCAAGTTGAGTGAATTTCAACGGCCCAACAGATGCACCCGCGCCAGGTTTGAGACGTGACGCCGCCATCGCAGCCACGTAACGGACCTCTTTACGAGGGAACAGAAGGGCATCCATTAGTAGGGAAGGTACTTCTTCGGGTTCCGTAACACATGATCGATCCGCATCTCGAAATGCAGATGGGGGCCGGTGGATAAACCAGATGAACCTACATCACCGATTCGTTGACCTTGACGGACTGTTTCGCCGTACTTCACACGAATCTTGTTGAGGTGGGCATACAAGGTGCTGAAACCATCGCCATGGTTCAGCACGATCACGCGCCCGAAATCTTTCATGTAGGTAGCTGTTTCAACCACTCCTTGATGAGCAGCCCAGACTGGACTTCCCCGGTCAGCATCGAAGTCAGTGCCGTAGTGCATTCGCATCGTCCTCAAGATCGGATGCCATCGACGACCCCACCCTGAAGTAATAGGGGCCGGAGAAGGAAGAATGATCGTCTCGGGGGTAATGCTGTCCGAGTCCCACTCGACATCTCGTGCCTGGATCGCTACCAACTCAGCTCGCAGCCCACGAATAGCCGCATCCAAATCAGCTTCAGACTCTTCGACGTTCTCGAGTTGAGTAACCAAAGCGACTATCTCATCGCGAAGTGTTTCGCGAAGTTCGGATTGGTCAGCTTGGCTGCGTTCCAGTTCCTCTAACAACAGAACAAGCACTGAAGGCCCAACGAAATCTTGTTGGGTCGGCTCCAGCGAGTCAGGAGGCTGGAAGATAGCGGCCGGAGTAATCGCTTCCACACCGTCGAGGTCGCCTCTGGTTGCCGCTCCCAACAGAACATCTTTGGGGGGGTCGACAAGCTTGGGTGCATCAATTGGCTCGGGTGCGGCCGGAGCGGTGTAGGTGCGCACTACTTTTTCGAATGCCTTGTCCAGCACAGTTTCTGATTGTTGTCGGTCGAGGAGGATTTGAGTTTCAATGACACCGAAACTCTCGAAGATCCGATTGGCTTCACCGCGTATGGCATCCATTCGTGCTTGTTGGGCTTTTACCTTTATATCGATGTCGATGAGGTGTTCCAGGAGGTAAAAGTCGTCGACGTTCAAGTTATTGAGTTCTTGTTCCAGCAGTGTCTCGATGTCGACATCGGCGATCAGCGGAACATCTTCAGTAGCTGCTGCTGAAAGCGCGCTAGACCCGACAACTACAGCCGTGACGAACGTGAAAATGGCGAAACTTCGTCTCAAGTGCCTAAGAACCTTCTGCAGTCCAGCGATCTGGTCAATTAACCAAAAGGGTACTGGTTAGTTGGCAAGTATGTAGATCGCCTAGATGAGGCTCGGACCAGCCGCTTTTTCGGTCACTTCCAACAAAATTTTATGTATGAAGTCACTGATTGGCACGTCGCGCTCGACTTCACCACCTCGTGGGTTGACCCCTGCGGTGTCGTTCTCAACGTCCGCATCACCAACTACTAAAATATATGGCAGCTTCTCCAGCTTGCCTTTTCGGATACGAGCTCCGAGAGGTTCGTCAGCTTCCACCATCTCTGCTCGAAGCCCTTCCGATTGCAGACGTGCAACGATCTCTGCTGCGAAGGAATCATGATCTGCACGGACACCCAGTACTTGTACTTGTACTGGCGACAACCATGTTGGAAATGCTCCGCTGTAGTGCTCGATCAAGACACCAAAGAAACGTTCAATTGAGCCAAACAGTGCTCTGTGCAACATGATCGGCTGGTGACGCTCACCGTCTGCGCCCACGTACTGAAGATCAAATCGCTCCGGAAGATTGAAATCACATTGAATAGTGGAAAGCTGCCAGGACCTTCCGATCGCGTCCTTCACGTCGATATCAATTTTGGGTCCATAAAAAGCGGCGTCAGCATCTTTCACCGCATACTCCAAACCATGACGTTCGAGAGCTTCTTTCAATGCCGCAGTTGCCTCGTCCCAAATGTCGTCGGATCCGACGTACTTTTCCGGGTCTTTCGTAGACAAGTTGAAAGTGAATTCATCAAAACCGAATGCCCGTAGGACCGATAGAACGAAATCTAGGAGGGACGCGATCTCGTCTGCGAGTTGTTCGGGAGCGACGTACAGATGACTGTCATCTTGGGTGAAACCCCGAATTCGCATCAACCCGTGGAGCGTGCCTGAGCGTTCGTAACGGTAGACAGTGCCGAGTTCAAACAAGCGCAACGGCAGCTCTTTGTAGCTGCGTTGCCCGTGACCGAAAATCAGGCAGTGCATCGGACAGTTCATAGGTTTTGGGTAATAGGTCCCGTTATCCATTTCCATCGGCGGGTACATCCCGTCGGCATAAAAATCGAGATGACCCGAAGTCTGAAACAGGCGTTCGTTCGCTAAATGAGGGGTGTAAACGAACTGGTAGCCACCCTCTTCGTGACGTTGCCGGCTGTAATCCTCCATAATTTTGCGAATAATCGCACCCTTGGGATGCCAGACCGCTAAACCGCCGCCGAGTTCTGATGGGAAACTCAACAAGTCCAGATCAGACGCAAGTTTCCTATGGTCCCTTTTTGCCGCTTCCGCAAGTCGCTCCAGGTGCGCTTTGAGGTCTTTCTTAGAGGCCCACGCAGTCCCGTAAATTCTTTGGAGCATTTGACGGGTTTCGTCTCCACGCCAATATGCGCCGGCGACTCGCATTAGTTCGAAATGACCCAAATATCCAGTGTCGGGGACATGGGGACCTCGACATAGATCCACGAACTCGTCGGTGTTTCGGTATGTAGTAATTACCCCATCGTCGGGACCCGACATTGGGTCATCTGCTTCACCGTCGAGAATTTCAAGTTTGTAAGGATGATCAGCGAACAAACGGTTTGCCTCGTCACGTTCCACCTCGCTGCGAATGAAAGGCTGCTTACGACCGACGATCTCTTTCATCTTCGAAGAGATCTTTTCGAGGTCCTCATCACTGAATGTTTGGCCATCAGGTAAATCGAAGTCGTAATAGAAACCGTCGTCAATGGGGGGTCCGATACTAAAGGTCGCTCCCGGATATAACGCAAGCACCGCCTGGGCTAGTACATGCGCAGTTGAATGACGCAAGACCTCTAAACCTTCATCTGAGGCCGGGAAGACCAAGGTGACATTGGCCCCATCGGGGAGTGGCTGGTTGAGGTCGAGTTGAGTGCCGTCGGCAACAGCGATGAGTGCGTCTTTCGCGGCTCGTCCCCCCAATTGGTCGGCAAGATCAGCGCCAGTTGCGTCTGGACCGAGCACCCGTTCAGTGCCGTCTGGAAGAACGATTGTTACGTCGGAACTCATATCCACAAATCGTACGGGGTTCTGAGCACTGACCCTGATGTATTAACCGACAGTGCCGCCTGAATTCCCGAAACCGAAAACGATATTCAGCGTTAAAATCAGCAGCCCGATCCCTATAAACACCCAAATCTGGTCGGCGCGTTCAAAGGACCGGAACTTTTCCATTGGCTTCCATTGCGCGGCAGGATCTTTAAGAACCTTCTCATTTACTTTGCGCGTGTCACCATCGGACATAGTTACCCCCGGGGGATGGACCCACAGCATGACAGCCAAGGAGGTCCAGTACCAACATGACCGGCGCGAAATTTTCCGATAGGGCAAAAAATCCGCTATCAGGCTAAGACCGCTTCTGGGCCAAGAAGCACCCGCAGCTCTCCCGCTAGTCCGTTACTTGGATCAACTCGAAAACTGTCAGGTAGCTGAACTGTTTGTTTACCAAGATGCAAAAAGACTGCTGTGTCACCGGGGTGTTGTGACAGCAATTCTTTTAGGGCGTCAACAAGTTTGTCGCTGATCTGATGAGAGGGCACAGTCAGACGTAACTCTGATGGTCCCTTGGCCGGTTCGAAGTAGTTGAGCCTGTTTGCGATGAACTTTGGTTCATCATCTCGCGTATCGATCCTTCCACCCACCAACAGCACGGCGTCGTCATCGAGCTGATGGCCGTGTTCGGCCATTGTTCTAGGGAACACGGTTACCTCTATGGAGCTTTGAAGATCCTCAAGATCGAACACCGCCATCGCGTCACCGCCGCGAGTGAACTTGCGTTGCAGATTCGAGACGACCCCGCCGAGCGTGATAAACGGATCCCGGCCATCTTCGTAGGGAGGTTGACTACCCGCATCAGCAATAGCGCAGTCGGTAGCCCGTCTCAGTGAAGCATCGACGCCGTACAGGGGATGACTTGAAACATAAAGGCCAAGCATTTCTTTCTCCCAAGCCAGCTTTGTCTTTTCGTCAACTTCGTCTTCGGGGACGTCGACCCGCTCATCAAACCCACCCGAACTTTCGTCTAGTTCCCCAAACAAGGTCTGAATTCCCATGTCTGCTTCGCGACGACGATTGACGACTTGGTCCACGATCTGTTCGGCGACCAACAAAAGCCCTTGGCGTGAATGGCCACACGATTCGAAGGCCCCGGCCTTAATGAGAGCCTCCAGAGAGCGCTTATTGAGGACTGAGATGGGGACTCGGTCACAGAAGTCGTAAAAGTCTTCGTACGTCCCATTGGCTGCTCGCTCTTCAACGATCGGACTTACGACTCCCTCACCGACGTTGCGCACTGCCGAGAGGCCAAAGGGAATACGGCCGTCTCGAGAGGAGAAATCAACTTCGCTGCGGTTGACATCGGGGACCTCGACCACGATTCCTGCTTGGCGGCAGTCGTTCAGGTACATACCCGCTTTGTCCAAGTTATGTTTCACTCCGGTGAGAACTGCTGCCATGAATTCGACGCGATGGTTCGCCTTTAAAAAGGCGGTTTGATATGAGATCAAGCCGTACCCGAAGGCATGACTTTTGTTGAACGCGTAATCCGCGAATGGTTCGATGATGTCGAACAGGCGGGTACCGAGGTCCTCCGCGTAGCCGGTTGCCACTGTGCCTTCAACAAATTTGACCCGTTGTTCGGCAATGAGTACCCGGTCTTTCTTTCCGCACGCTTTCCGGAGGTCATCTGCTTCAGCCAAGGTGTACCCGGCGATGCGTTGAGCTACACGCATAACTGATTCTTGGTAAATCATCAGGCCGTACGTCTCGTCCAGTATTTCGCCCAAATCTTCGTGTGGTAAATCCAGGGGTTTTCGTCCGTTTTTTCGATCGGCGTAATCGTTATGCATGTTGGCTGCCATCGGCCCGGGGCGGTACAAGGCAACCAGAGCAGCGACGTCGTCAAATCCGGTTGGGGTGAGACTGCGCATCAAACTGCGCATCGGCGCGGACTCCAGTTGGAAAACTCCCAAGGAATCGCCGGCTTGCAGGAGTTTGAAAGTTTCTTTGTCATCGAGAGGGATCTGTTCGAGATCAATTTTGGTTCCAGTTGTGACTTCGATCAGTTTCAAAGCTTCGTCGATGATCGACAGTGTGCGTAATCCCAAGAAGTCCATCTTGAGCAGCCCGAGTTCTTCGACGCCGTTCATCTCGAATTGGGTAACGACTGGTGCGTCTTGTGGGTCAACTCCGGATTCTGGTTTTCGTTGAATCGGTAAGTACTCGGTTAACGGGTCCCGGGTGATGACGACAGCCGCAGCATGAATTGAATCTTGGCGACGGAGACCTTCTAGGCCCTTGGCGACATCGACGACTTTTTTGACATCAGGATCCGAGCCGTACATTTGGCGGAGTTCTGATGCCGCTTTGTAGCCATCGACATACTGTTCTTCTTGGTCGAAACAAGCCCATAGCGGGGTATCGCGGCCCATTACTAGCGGCGGCATTGCCTTCGCTACTTTGTCGCCAACGGCATAGGGGTAGCCGAGAACTCGAGCTGCATCCCGAACAGCTGCTCGAGCTTTGATAGTCGAGAAGGTGATGATTTGTGCCACATGTTCACGGCCGTAGGTTTCGGCGGTGTAGCGAATCATTTCGTCCCGGTGACGGTCGTCGAAGTCCATGTCGATATCAGGCATCGATTTTCGGCCCGGGTTCAGGAAACGTTCAAAAAGCAGGTCGTATTTGATCGGGTCGAGATCTGTGATTTGTAGGCAGTAAGCGACTGCGCATCCCGCAGCTGAGCCCCGTCCGGGACCGACCCGGATTCCGTTGTCGCGGGCATGACGGATGAGGTCCCATGTGATGAGGAAATACGCGGAGAACTCCATGTCGGCGATAACGCGAAGTTCGTACCCCAACCGGTCAACTATTTCGTCTGGTAGTTGCTTACCCCAACGCCGTTTTGCGCCTTCGAAAGCAAGGTGTTGGAGGTATTCGTTGTCGGTGGTGAACTGCGGTGGGAGAGGGAAGTGAGGTAAGGAAACGTTCCCGAATTCGATGTTGACGTCGGCGCGTTCAGCTATCCAAAGGGTGTTGTCGCAGCTTTCAGGTAGTTCATCGAAAAGGTCTCGCATTTCGTGTGCCGTTTTCAGATAATGCTGATCACCGTGGAATTTGAACCGATCGGGATCGCTCATTTGTGAACCGGTCTGGACGCATAACAGAGCATCGTGCGAAATAGCGTCATGTTGGTGTGTGTAATGGGCATCGTTCGTCGCGAGTAGTGGCGCTTTCAACGTTCGTGCTATTTCAAGGAGTTGAGGATTGCATTGACGTTGTTCGGGTATTTCGTGGTCCTGTAGCTCGACGAACAAGTTGTCGCGTCCGAAGATGTCTTGTAGACGTGCCGCCCTGTCAAGGGCTTGCTGATAGTTGCCTCTAAGAAGTGCTTGTTGGACGACGCTGCCCAAACAGCCTGTTGTAGCTATGAGACCTTCGCTGTGTTGTTCGAACAGTTCCCAGTCCATTCGAGGCTTGTAGTAGTAGCCCTCGAGAAATGCTCGACTCGACAGTTGGAGCAGGTTGCGGTACCCGGTGTTGTTCTCCGCGAGCAATGTGAGGTGGTAATACAGCTTGGCTCCGTCGTCGGTGTCACCACCGGAGTCGTCCATTCGTCTGCCTCGGCGCGCCGGACGTTCATCTCGGCTTTCCAAGGCCATATAGGCCTCAGTGCCAATCACGGGTTTGATGCCGTGTTGGTTGCACCCTTTGTAGAAGTCGAGGACGCCGTACATGTTGCCGTGATCGGTGATCCCTAAGGCCGGTTGTCCATCATTTACTGCGGCAGCTACGGCATCTGGTATTCGTGCTGCTCCATCTAGCATGGAAAACTCTGTGTGAGTGTGGAGATGAACGAACGAGCGGGTCATGTTAGATGGTTCAGTTGGATTCGTAAGTGGTTCTATTGGCACCGCATGGCACCATGGAAGGAATCTAGTCCGACGGAGTCTGTACCAATCGCATGACTGACACCAATCCTTCAGCTCAGCTCAACGCTGTTTTAGTTGAGGAAGATCCAACTGAGGGCCTATGGCACCTCGTGGACTCCGGCTGGGCCGATGAGTACCTACCTGAATTGCCTGCGCTTCGCTTGGAACAAGACCCCATTCATCGACACAAAGATGTTTTGACCCACACCATCGCGGTCACAAGTCAGAGTCCCTCGAGGCTTCGAGTTCGTTTAGCCGCGTTATTTCATGATGTTGGGAAACCCCGAACTCGATCCTACGAACATGGGGGTGTCACCTTTCGGCACCATGAAGCGGTCGGTGCCCGCATGACTCGCAAACGCATGCCGAAATTGGGATACCAGGAAGACTTAACCACCGATGTAGCTCAACTGGTGTTTCTTTCTGGCCGCTTTAAGGGCTACACAGACGGCTGGAGCGACAGTGCCGTGCGTCGTTATGCCCGAGACGGAGGTGCGCTTCTGGGAGATCTCAACGATCTTGTTCGCAGTGACTGCACGTCGCGTAACCCGCGTCGCGTCACAGCTCTGCATGAAGCATTGAATGATCTGGAACGACGAATAGCCGAATTAGCGCGAGAGGAAGCGATCAAGGCTGAGCGCCCCGAAGTAGACGGGGATCGTGTTATCGCTCATCTGGGTATCGAACCGGGCCCAGTAGTGGGTCGAGCTTTACGATTTTTGCTGGAACTGAAACGTTCTGAAGGTGACTTGGGTGAGACCGCAGTGCTGGAACGACTTGATGTTTGGTGGGCTGAACAACAAAAATGAGTTACGGTCAGGTTTGACCCGCAAGCTTGCGGTTTTTGACCTTTGCTTTAACGTAGTCACGGTTCATAAATGCGATGAAATCAAGGCTGATCTCCTTTGGGCACGCTTCGTGGCATTCACCATGATTGGTGCACGAACCAAAGAACGATTCCATTGTTTCGACCATGCTTTCGGTTCGTTCGAACCGTTGCGGCTGGCCTTGAGGAACGAGATTGAGATGCGCCAGTTTGGCCGACGTGAACAGTTGTGCTGCCGAATTGGGACAGGCTGCGACGCACGCCCCACATCCGATGCATGCCGCTGCATCAAACGAAGTGTCAGCGGCTTCCTTCGGTACTGGGGTCAGGTTGGCGTCTGAAGCCGCACCGGTATTCACAGAGATATAACCGCCAGCTTCGATGATTCGGTCGAAGGAACTCCGGTCCACAACTAAATCTCGGACCACTGGGAACGCTCGAGCCCTAAAAGGTTCGACCACGATGGTGTCCCCGTCCTCGAACTTGCGCATGTGTAACTGGCAAGTAGTTGTTGCTTTTGCGTGACCGTGGGCTTGACCATTGATCATGAGGCTGCAGGTGCCGCAGATGCCTTCTCGACAGTCATGGTCGAACTCGATCGGAACTTCGTCATTTTCGACAAGTTGCTCATTGATGATGTCCAACATTTCGAGAAACGACATATCTTCGCTGATTCGTTCGGCCGCATAGGTTTCGAAATGGCCGGTCTCATCTGGACCGTTTTGACGCCAGATCTGAAGCGTAAGGTTGAGCTCTTTGCTCACTTGTAGCTCCTTTGGGTGAGGGCAACGTTTTCGAATACCAGTTCTTCTTTGTGACGGGTCTGAACTGAATCTGATCCGTTCCATTCCCAAGCGGCAACGTGAGCGAAATTTTCGTCATCGCGTTGAGCTTCACCTTCTTCGGTTTGATGTTCGGCTCGGAAATGCCCTCCGCAGCTTTCTTCGCGATCAAGTGCGTCGCGGGCCATGAGCTTTGCGAGTTCGAAGAAGTCAGCTACGCGACCCGCCTTTTCTAAGCTCGAGTTCAACGTCGCCGCTGATCCTGGTAAACGAAGGTCTTTCCAGAATTCTTCCTCTAGGGCAGGGATTTCACTTAAGGCCTTTTCGAGACCCTCCTTGGTTCGTTCCA
>ENA-UPTF01001367-UPTF01001367.1-marine-metagenome-genome-assembly--contig:-NODE-1367-length-15359-cov-2.001440_pt1 | contig 15359 bp, 14 predicted proteins | sample MGYA00238166_ERZ767019 | MGnify/ENA primary metagenome ERZ767019 (study PRJEB28930, sample SAMN06266391) | marine metagenome | isolation source: Sea water from 250 m depth | place: Atlantic Ocean...
GTCACGGGACACAGGCGTCTGAGAAATATTTTAGTTCAATTGACATGGACTTTGCTGCTACCTTGAAAGGGAGTAGCCTAGGGTTTGAATGGCTACGGATTACTATAAATCAAATTTGTAATAGCTCGTTGGATTAATTGATCCAGCTAAATCTACACCTGTTAAAAAGGGCATGCTCGGTTATCTAGTCTGTTCTATCTAAATTAGGGCTATTAATCCCTTGTAAACTTAGTCCCAATCTCTTATAAAACCGCGCTTCAGAGAGCGGTCGGGCAGGGCGAAGTGTACAACTATCCGCCTTGGGCAGCCTACCTGCTCAAATAGTTTTTTTGAATCCGAAAAAAGATAACAAGAGGATATAAAATGCCCAAAATGAAAACCAAATCCAGCGCCAAGAAGCGATTTAGAATGACAGCAAGCGGAAAGGTTCGTGGATCCTTCGCTTTTAAGCAACACAATCTGCGGAAACGCCCCAAAAAGATGAAACGTCAGAACCGCGGTACTCGAATGCTTGGCGAAGCAGATTCCCGTATTATCAAATCCTATATGCCTTATAACCGGAGTAACTAGGCATGGCACGAGCGCAAGGAAAAGTAGCCAGTCGTGCGCGGCGCAAGAAAATAATTGCTCGCGCCAAGGGTTTCCAAGGCCGTAGTAAGAATAACTTCCGGCTAGCAAAGCAACGGTCTGAGAAGGCAATGCAATACGCTTACCGCGACCGTCGCGTGCGTAAACGTAATTTCCGGTCTCTCTGGATCCAGCGTATTAATGCGGGGGCACGGTTGAGCGGTCTTACTTACTCTCAATTCATGAATGGTTTAAACAAAGCTGGGATTGATCTTGACCGTAAGGTGCTGTCTGATCTCGCGGTTAGTGAGCCACTTTCATTTAAAAGTTTGGTAGAACAAGCTCAAACCGCTCTCTCCAAGTAGATTGCATATCTCTGCGAGTTACATTATTCCAGGCTTGAGATAGTGGGCGCCAGTTGTTTGCACTGTCATGGAACACAAAGAGATGGAAGACACCAACAAACTTAAAGACCAAGTCGAGAGCGCCGTCAGTAGGGCGGAAAAATTAGACGTGCTGGAAGCCATACGTATTTCTGAACTTGGTAAGAATGGGCGCATAACTCTTCTAATGAAGGGACTTGGTCAATTAGAACCAGCAGAACGGAGGTTGGTTGGTAAAAATTTAAATGAACTAAAAAATACAATCCTTGATTTGATCGAAAAGAAAAAGCGGGTCCTTGAAAGTTCCGGGGTAGAAGCCCAGCTTGCCGAGGAGACGATAGATGTTTCACTCCCTGTCAGACCTCAACTAACCGGATCTATACATCCAATCAGCCAAACTATTGATGAGGTAACTTCTATTTTTGGTGAGATGGGTTTCAGTGTAGAGGAAGGACCAGATATTGAAGAGGATTGGTACAACTTTACCGCACTCAATATTCCACCCAATCATCCCGCCCGTCAGGAACATGACACTTTTTATTTGAACGCAGAAAAGAATGGCGAACGTATGGTACTTCGTACGCACACGAGCCCAGTCCAAATCCGCACTATGCAAAGTACCAATCCGCCCATACGTATTATTGTTCCTGGACGAACTTACCGGTGCGACCACGATGCGACCCACTCACCAATGTTTCACCAAGTGGAGGGATTGTTAGTGGATGAGACAACCCATATGGGGCATTTAAAGGGTTGTTTGATCGAGTTTTGTCGAGCCTTTTTCGGTGTTGAAGATTTGCCCGTTAGGTTCCGTCCCAGCTATTTTCCTTTCACCGAGCCTTCTGCAGAGGTGGATATTGGCTGCACATTTGATGGTGGAACATTAAAAATGGGTCACGGTGATGACTGGTTGGAAATTTTGGGTTCCGGCATGGTAAACCCGAAAGTATTAGAAAACTGCGGTATTGATTCTAGTAGGTACCAAGGATTTGCATTTGGAATGGGGATAGAACGCATAGCCATGTTGAAATATGGCATCCCGGACCTTAGGACATTTTACGATTCTGACCTTCGTTGGCTCAGGCATTATGGATTTCAGCCACTGGATGTACCTACAGTTGTAGGGAGAGCTGCCAAATGAAGTTTTCCATGAAATGGTTGGAGCAAGAACTCGAGACTGATGCTTCCCCTCGGGAAATTGCCGATAAACTCACCATGATTGGCCTTGAATTAGAAAACCTGGATGACCCCGCTGAGCGACTAAAGGAATTTGTGGTTGCGCATGTGGAGAAAGCAGAAAAACATCCCAATGCGGACCGGTTGCAAGTTTGCCAAGTCAACAATGGTAAAGAGATTGTTGAAGTAGTATGCGGAGCACCAAACGCACGCGCGGGTATGAAAGGAGTGTTTGCTGGCAATGGCATGTATATACCCGGCACCGATCTCACACTGAAGAAATCTAAGATTCGCGGTGTGAACTCCAATGGTATGTTATTGAGTGAACGGGAAATGGGTCTTTCTGACGATCATGAAGGCATTGTGGAATTACCTGACAAAACGCCGATAGGCATCCCTGCAGCAGAGGCAATGGGCCTTAATGACCCGGTATTTGAAATTGGAATTACGCCAAATCGTGGTGACTGTCTTGGCGTTAGAGGTATTGCCCGTGATCTCGCGGCAGCTGGTATCGGTAAATTAAAACCGCTTGAAATCGAATCCCAAACGGCAAGTTTTCAAAGCCCAGTCAATGTGCATTTAGATTTTGATGAAGAGAATAGGTATTTATGCCCTTATTTTGTTGGTCGTTATTTTAGGGGCATAAGGAACGGAGATAGTCCACGATGGCTCCAAGAAAAATTATATGCCATTGGACTTCGGCCAATCTCTTCTTTAGTAGATATTACTAACTTGCTCACCGTTGCATACGGTAGACCCTTACACGTTTTTGATGCCGACAAATTAGAAGGTCATATCCATGTGCGCTTATCTAAACTGGGTGAGAAAATTTTTGCCCTTGACGGCAAGGATTATGCCTTAGATGACAGCATGATTGTAATATCTGATGAAAAAATGGCAGAGGGATTGGCCGGCGTCATGGGAGGAGAGAGGTCGGGTTGCACCGAAAAGACGACCAATGTTTTCCTCGAGGCAGCATACTTTGACCCCGTCAGAACAGCAATGACTGGCCGAAAACTGAACTTACAATCCGATGCTCGGTTCCGGTTTGAGCGTGGTATTGATCCGGCCTTCCAATTGCCAGGAGCAGAACTGGCCAGTAAGCTAATACTCCAAATTTGTGGTGGTGAAGCCAGTGAATTGGTCATCGCGGGTGAAATACCGGATGTCAGCCGCAAGTACTTCTTGCGGGAAAGCCGTATTAAAGAATTGGGAGGCGTTGATATTTCCCGCGAGGAAATTGAGCGTATTCTTACCGTTCTCGGTTTTCAGCTACATAATAGAACTGGTGGCTGGGATTGTTGTGTCCCATCTTGGCGCCACGATGTTATGGACGAGGCCGATCTGGTAGAAGAGGTGTTACGTATTAACGGATTTGATAACATTCCATCAGTACCATTGAGGCTTAACACGGCGATTCCTTCAGGAGCTGTTAACTGGTCTCAAGAGCAGCGTGCATTAGCCCGACGAGTATTGGCCACTCGCGGGATGACGGAGGCAGTCACTTTTTCATTCTTACCCGCAAAATATGCTGACCTATTTGGTGGAGTTTCCGAGGCTTTGAAGTTAGTAAACCCTATCAGCTCTGACCTCAGCACCATGCGCCCTTCTCTCCTTCCTAATCTAATTTCCGCGATAAAAAATAATGCAGATCGAGGAACAAAAGATAGTGCACTATTCGAATTGGGACCCCAATTTTTAGGTGAGACACCGAGTGACCAAGTCATGGCCGTTTCCGGGGTTCGGGTTGGAAAAACAGGGCCACGTAATTGGGCAGAAACACCTCGTAGTTTGGATGTATTTGATGTCAAAGCGGATGTGATGGATCTTTTATCAAAAATTGGAGTGTCTGTGTCGAGTACGAAGGTATCGACGGAAACACCTAAGTGGTACCATCCGGGTCGATCAGGGTCAGTTCAACTGGGACCAGAAATGGTCCTCGCCTATTTTGGTGAAATACACCCTACCATAGTCAAAGAGTTAGATGTGGATGACAGAATTTTAGGATTTGAGGTGTTCCTGGATGCTCTTCCATTACCGAAAGCAGATAAAGTTTCGTTCCGGAATAAGTTAGAACTCTCACCCTACCAATCCGTTGAACGAGACTTTGCGTTTATTGTTGACGAAAATGTAGCCGCAGAGGCGGTAATCAATGCAGCGCAAACAGCCGACAAAAACCTGGTCACGGAAGTGCGGATTTTTGACCTTTTCTCTGGAAGCGGAATAGGTGACGGAAAAAAATCCATCGCCATCACTGTCGTGATGCAGCCGATAAAGGCAACGTTAACGGAGACTGAAATAGATGGCGTTTGTAATAGAATCATAGAAAACGTTAATGAGAGTACGGGCGGGGACTTGCGGTCATAGGTTTTCCCTAACTAGAATTTTTAAAGCACAGAAAATGCAAAAGTAATTTGGAGAAATATTAAATTTGATAGAATTGTTTTCTATGATTTCAGATCGATCACTACTTTTCCTTTGGTGTGCCCGCCCTCTACGTGTTTGTGTGCCTTGGCGACGTCTCTTAGCGGGTAGGATGCATCAATCTCAACTTTAATATCTTCTGATTTGAGTAATTCGGCAATCTGGGCAATTTGTTTGCCGTTCGGCCGGACTGATATGAATTGGCCATTAACGTTATAGGCAGCGGTTTCCTCCGGTGAAACGGGCCCGGTAATGGAGATAAGATGCCCGCCTGACTTCATGGTTTGGTAGCTTTTTTCCCGAAGATCGGGTGAAATCATGTGGAACACGACGTCAATATTTGACAACACTTCCCAATAGTTGGTCGAGGTATAGTCAATCACTTTTTCGGCACCTAAATTAGTGACGAAAGATATGTTTTGGTTAGAGGTGGTAGAGGCAACGGAAGCCCCTTTCCATTTTGCCAATTGGATGGCTAGGTGACCCACTCCCCCGGCGCCCGCATGGACGAGAACGGTTTGATCTGGCAATAATTTAGCGGTGTCAAATAGCGCCTGCCAAGCTGTTAAGGCAGCTAATGGTATGGCGGCGGCTTCCATATGTGAAATATTATGGGGCTTTCTTGTGAGTTCGTTGGCAGGTGCTGATACAAATTCAGCGTAAGCATCAGCGAGTTCTGGAAAGCGTGGCATGCCAAAGACTTCGTCACCAACTTTAAATTCTGGGGCTTTTGACTCCACAACCACGCCGGAGATATCCCACCCTAGAACGATTGGAAAATCGGTGTCCTTCCAAAAGTGGCTAACCCCCTGGCCTATCCTTGTTTTCAAATCAATGGGGTTAACGCCGGCTGCGTGCACCTCAACCAGAACTTCTCCTTGGGATGGAATAGGAGTTGGTCGTTCTTCAACGACAAAACAATCCGTCGCACCAAATTTATGGATGACAGCAGCTTTCATGGTCTCATTCAAATAAGCGTTTAAGGGCCTTCGCCGTCTTGAAACTCTTCATAATGGGGGTAGGTGTTGTTCATATACCATGTGTAAAACTCGTGGTACGATTCGGTTGGATATTGTGGAGGGTTATCTGGGTTAGTACACGTGGGCAGGCATTCACAGGTCGGTTCGAATGCGGTATTTACAAAAAGAGCTATAGAATAACGGTCTATACTCTTAGGTGGAATCACTCTGTGGGGAGTTGCCCGGAAACGATTGTTGCTCCATCGTCCTAAAAACTGGCCCGTATTAACCAATATGGCGTCGTCCATTCGAGGTGGGCGAAACCATGTGCCATCAACGTCCAGTATTTCTAATCCCTCTACATCTGCCTGAGGTAAAAAGGTCATGAAACCCGTGTCAGCATGAGGACCTAGACCAAATTCGTTGTCATCAAGCTCGGATACAGGAGGGTAATGTGACATCCGAAAATAAGTATAATTATCCTCAAAATATGGAACAAAATAATCCACCGGTAATTCTAAGGCCAATGCCCATAACGGCAGCATTTTTTTTCCTAAGCCCGTCAAAGTATCCATATATTCATTGACAGTTTCCTTAAATCCCGGGAGGTCTTCTGGCCACTGGTTCTCGCTGTAGAAGCGCTTGCCAGCTAGACGATGTGGATTATCTTCACCATATTCTGAAGCAAAAACCATTGTTGCGTTTGTATCAAACTTGGTATTCTTGTTATAGGTTGAGTGCCGTACTTTCGTGGCACCAGGGATAATATAGCCGCGTTGATTTTGGTTGACCGACAACGCTGTTTTTTTCTCGAATGAAAGGTCATGGAAGCGTTTGGATTCGGTAAAGATACGCTTGATTAAGTCTGCTGAGACGCCATGGTTGGTTATAAAAAAGAACCCGACATTTTCGCAGGCAGTGCGGATTTGTTCAGGGAGTTCACCTAAACTAGATCCATCGCTCTTTAAAAATTCACCAAGATCTATCAGGGGTAATTCCCGACTTTCAATTGTAGTTTTGTGAATGCCGTCATTTATTCCTTCTGGCATAGCTATTACCTTCCGCTAAAATTCTTAAATCAAACGTAACACTTTTTTAATTTCCTGATACCCGGAATCGATTTAGCCTGAGATTGTGCCATCACGTCAAGGCTCTTTATCCTGCCCGGATTCCAAAGAGGTAGACGCGGTTTCGAGAGTGATAGATTTTACCCATGAGAATTAAAGAATAATCGGTTGTGTCATAGGGTCTCGGTTTTAAAAAGTCGAGCCCATGGGCTAATCCATTTCCTCAGTCAAATCTATATTAATTTACCATTTTACGTGTGGTTTTTTGCAAGTTTTAGACGGAGAGCATTAAGTTTTATAAAACCTTCGGCATCACGCTGGTCATAAACCGTATCAGCTTCAAATGTCACTACGTCTTTATCGTACAAGCTATTTGGGGATTTTCGGCCCAGAACGATTACGTTTCCTTTGTAAAGTTTTAGTCTCACAGTGCCGTCAACATATTGTTGACTTGAATCAATTGCGGCCTGTAGCATTTCGCGTTCGGGTGCAAACCAAAATCCGTTGTATATAAGTTCCGCATAACGAGGCATAATTTCATCTTTTAAATGAAGCGCCCCTCTATCTAGGGTCAGGCTTTCGATTGCACGTCTCGCTGCTAAAAGAATAGTTCCTCCAGGTGTTTCATAAACACCCCGGCTTTTCATACCGATAAATCTGTTCTCCACAATATCAATACGACCAATACCGTTAGCGCCGGCATAATCATTGAGCTGGGTTAAGATGGCCGCAGGGCCTAATGGTTCACCGTTTATGGCTACGGGGTCACCAGCCGCAAAAGCAATCTCTATGATAGTAGGTTTATCAGGGGCGTTCTCTGGAGAAATTGTACGGGTGAACATGTCTTCATCCGGCTCTATCCAGGGGTCTTCGAGGGCCTTACCTTCGAATGAAATATGCAATAAATTTGCGTCGGTAGAATAGGGGGCCTCCCCACCCTTATCTTTGGGCACGGGGATTTGATTTTTTTCCGCGTACGAGATTAGTTTAGACCGTGAGTCCAAATCCCACTCTCTCCATGGTGCTATTACCTTGATGTCGGGTTTAAGTGCATAATAGCCGAGTTCAAACCGCACCTGGTCGTTGCCTTTGCCAGTCGCACCATGGGCGACTGCATCTGCTCCCACTTGTTTTGCAATTTCTATTTGACGTTTGGCGATCAGCGGCCGGGCGATAGCGGTGCCTAACAAATACATTCCTTCGTAAAGCGCATTCCCTCGTAGCATTGGGAAAACAAAATCCCGCACAAATTCTTCGCGTAGGTCGTCAACAAAAATTTCTTTCACACCCAGCATTTCGGCCTTTGATCGAACCGGTTCCAACTCTTCTCCTTGGCCTAAGTCGGCGGTAAAGGTTACTATCTCGCACCCGTAGGTGTCCTGAAGCCACTTTAATATGACAGAGGTATCCAGCCCACCTGAATAGGCTAGCACTATTTTTCTAATATCATTGGTTCCCGATGCTGACATTACGGTATGCCCTTTTAGGGGGTGTTAGCTGAGGTCGCGGAGTATATTCAAATCCCAAATCGGAGCAAGACAAACCATGGACAACTATTAACAATCAAATTGGATGATTGAACATTTGAGGGATAAAATAATAGCCTGATTATTTACTGCCTTCGCCGGCAGATTACCCGCACTACGCGGCGGTCTTGAATAGCAGCCTTGGCAAATGAAGGGTATTTCTCCCTGGTGAGCTCCGAGATCATGGGGCGGTTTTGACGTGCTGCTAGGGAAATATTTCCACTTAAACGAATGACATGCATTAATTTTCTAGGGCGGGAAGTTAGTATGCGTCCCCGTCGAACGCTGGCGGCGCTGTTTATGCCAATAAGGGCGCCTGTACGGTCCACTACTGCTCCACCACTGATACCGCCTAAGGATCCGGAAATATTTGGAATGCGGGTTATTTCTGCCCAAACCAGAAGGTCCTCAACGGATTTTCTAGACCGTCCTCGCCGAACCTTCATTCTACCGATGAAGCGGCTGTAAACAGCGCCTGGTTTTCCGGATGGAAAACCAATATGAAAGGCGTCTCCTATATTATCACTGCGAGTGACCAACTTGAAAGGTCGACGACTATAGTCAGTTTTGGGAGAAGTCATAACTGCAACATCGGCATGTGGGTGAGTAACCACCTTTGTTGGGACTAGATTGGCGGGTTTACCGTTTTTAACACCAGCTTGCAGAATTATTTTTTTGCATCCCTCTACGACGTGTTTAGCAGTGAGCCATACACCATTTGGGTGGATTGCTAATGCGGATCCGACGCTATTTCGGGATTTTGATCTGCGACCCCTTATAAGGCCCTTTCGCGGGATAGGATCGTTGTAACCTGGAAACTCATTTCTCTTAGATACAATTGTCTCTGATCCCCAGTTCTTTGTTAATTTTACCCAAACCCGGGGACCCTTCTGTCGTTTTAGTGATTTGATTTCATTCTTATTATTTTCGATTTGCGAGTAACTGGGGTTCCTCCGTTCTTCTAATAGATCATCTCCGGTTGCCTGTAGATGCTGGAGCATTAGATTAGCAAAAAAGAACAAGGCAAACCCTAAAGAGGTTCCGACTGTAATATAAATCAGATATTTTAGCTTCCTTAGCATTATGTGTTGTTCGTGTCTTGTATTTTAATTCTATACGCTGACGGCTGCAGCGTTGATTAAGGAAATACTAATCTTGATACCAAACATGGTTATCGCCGCGCTCATCTCTCCACTTTCAATCCGTTGGGGAAGTCCCTTAAGAACGAGATCGGTAATTCGGTAAGCAACTAACTGCAGGATTATGGAAACTGCCCCGTAAATGAGGATATCAAAGGCGTTTACGCTACCTGCCATCGCTACGGAGAGCGGAATTCCCAGTCCAATTAGAGCTCCGCTTAAAGACAATGCCGCAGCCGAGTTTCCATCCTTGATTAGTGCAATATCATCGTAGGGTGTGACAAACACATAAATTACAGCGCCACATACTAGCATAACAAGTGTCAGAGAGAAGTGGAGGAGGAGTAGCGGGATACCCGATAAAAAACTCTGAATAACAACGTCCATGGCAATTCCGACCTATATCTGAAAATTGTACAGTATACTCTTATTAGGGTGTTAGCTATAAACTCAACCATTGCAGCGGTGTAGCGACTCGGGCAGACTATTTTGGTGGGATACGTTGATATTATTCTTATAATCGTATGCGCTTTGCTATTCGCCGTGCTTATCGGTGTTCTGCGTTCACAGAGATCCGGTAACAAACTCTATCAACGCTTGACGCAGTTAGGAGAGGTAACGGGGCAGTTATCCCACTCGCAGGCTGAACTATCGGGAAAGTTCCAGCAAAACCAATCGTCAATGAATGAACGTTTAGAAGCGTTATCCAAGCGCCTTGGTGAGGGTTTCACACAGCAAACGGAAAAGACGGGAAAGACGTTGAAGGAGTTGCATGAACGACTTGCAGTGATAGATTCCGCCCAGAAAAATATAACCGATCTCTCCAAACAAATGGTTGGCCTTCAGGATATCCTATCTAACAAACAAGCTAGGGGAGCCTTCGGAGAAATACAGTTAAACGACTTGGTGTCGAGTATTCTACCGCCTTCGGCATACAGTTTTCAGGAGCAACTTGGTAACGGCACTCGCGCCGACTGTTTGCTTAGCTTGCCTAACCCTCCTGGACCCATTGTCATCGACTCAAAATTTCCGCTTGAAAGCTATCACGCCCTCCGAGACGCCAAAGATGAGGAGCAAAAACAGAAATCGCTCCGGGCACTCGGAGGCGCAGTAATCAAGCATGTGCATGACATTTCCGAGAAGTATATTGTGCCTGGCGAAACAGCTGAGTCAGCCTTGATGTTTTTGCCCTCCGAGGCTGTTTATGCGGAATTACATGCCAGTCTGCCAGGTGTTCTGGAGCAATCATACCGTGCTAAGGTTTGGATAGTTTCGCCCACGACACTCATGGCGACCCTAAACACTATTCGTGCGGTCCTAAAAGATGTTCAAATGCGGGAACAAGCTGACGTAATTCAGGTAGAGGTCTTCAAGATGATAGAAGATGTCGGTCGCCTTGATGATCGTGTTGCAAAACTCCAGCGGCATATGGGGCAAACGGATGATGATTTGCGTCAAATTAGAATTTCCACTGATAAAGTGACAAGGCGAAGTGAACGTATCACCGAGGTGGAAATGGGGGAAAGTATCGACACGAGTGGCATTACGGAGACACCAAAACCCCGACTAGTGGACGATATTTAGTAAATGAGTAATCTTCACACTGGAAACTACTTAGTTTGACGTAAATTCATTTACATCCAAGTTTAATAGTTTGGTGGCATTGCCACCCATCACCAGTGCTTTATCTTCATCACTTAGGTTTTTCACCGAGTTGACATGACCGACTGGATCGGTTTCAGCCATGTCATAGGGATAATCTGTCCCCATGACGACGTGGTCGGCACCCCAGACCTCAATCATATGGCGCAGTTGGGTTTCCGTGAACACTACGGTGTCAAAAAAAAGTTGATTTACAAATTTTGACGGTGGTTCTGAAATATTTGTTCTACAGTCGTCCCTCAGTCCGTAAGGATGATCAAATCGGCCATAATAGGCTGGTATATATCCACCGCCATGGGCAATGCAGATTTTCAGGCCTGAATATTTGTCGAGGTATCCATCGAAGACCAAATGACCGACTGCAAGTGCCGATTCCAGTGGGTGCCCGATGGTGTTGCGAAAGTAATGATCATCCATTCGTTCTTTGTACGAAGTCCCGATGGGATGCATGAAAATTAACGTATTGAGATCTTCAACACGTGAAAAAAATTTATCTAGACCAGCTCGGGTTAAGTCCATACCTTGAACGTTGGTAGATATTTCGACGCCTTTAAAGCCCAGTTCATTTATGCAGCGCTCCAATTCCGCAATAGCTAGGTCACAATTCTGCAAAGGGACCGTGCACAGTCCGACAAAACGATCCGGATGACTGGCAACTACCTCAGCAACTCTGTCGTTAACTATTTTACATGTATTGCGAGTAAAGTCGGCATCGTAATCGTAATTGTAATGGAAGGGCGACGGTGAGACCGCCTGAACATCTATACCTTGTCGGTCCATATCCCTTAACCGTATCTCTGGATCGGTCAACTGTGGAAGTATGGATGCTTGCTGCTCTTTATTGATTTTTGTTGTCAGGGGATTTGTGTCTACCATGGAGCGTCCCGTGTAATCCGGGGAGAGAGTTTTGAGCATCTCGTCGGCTTCCGGTACATGTATATGGCAATGAATATCGACGGTGAAATGCTTTTTACCATTGGTGACGGTTTCTCCGTGGCCCTCGTTTGCCGGCGCGCGTGCTATATGGTTCTGGTTAAAGTGTCCGAAAGGTGAGCACTTGAATAACATTTTAAATCCCCAAATTCAGTTATGATTAAAAATCTTGATTGTAAAACCTAGAAAGGCGGTCCTATGCTGTAGGGTTTTTAGCCCGGTTAATTAATGTTTACGTGAAGCCTTTAAACAACACAAAACGCTCAATTTTTATCAAAATCCTGTTAAACTATGACGGTTACGTGTTTTGTTAAAAGTTGTGTCAGATTAGTCGGCGAGGGTTTCCTCGGCCACCTTACGAAACTCATCATCCTTCATTAACCGCTTGTGGATGAGGCCCCAATCTTTGACTGCCATAAGCACTTCCATGGCCTGTTCTTCAGAAGCCTTTATTTGGAATTTATCAAGGAAATGTTTAACGTTATCAATACCTGCACCTTTGCCTACTACAGCCTCTGGTTCAGACTGGCCCACTAGGCTTGGGCGGAATGGAACGACTTCTGTTTGATGTTCCTTTCCACAATTCAGCAACCAAGTAGCAATAATTCCGGATTCGATTTTAAATAAATCGTCGCCGACGATGGGTCTGTTCCTTGGTACGATTGCACCAGAAATCTCGGCCACCATATCAGCTAGAGGCTTTAGCTGCTCGGTCTTAATCCCAATATCTATATTATATAGGGTCAGGAGTGCCATCACGGTTTCTTCCATCGGCACGTTTCCTGCGCGTTCACCCAATCCCAAGACTGTTGATTGCACAACCTCGACGCCTTCAGACAAGGCCATAATAGTGTTGGCAATACCTAGACCAAAGTCCATGTGAAAATGAGCTTCGAGAGGTTTATCAGGGAAACGGGCCTTCATCGTGCGGACAAAATACTGCATTGCATGGATGGAGGTAGCACCCATGGTATCAACTAGTGCAAGGCCATCCATGTGGCCTTCAACTCCGACACGCTCAATCAGATCGCAAACCCATTTAAGATCTGATCGGGTAAAGTCGATAGGGAAAAATACTACTTCTAGTCCCTGGTCATGCGCGTATTTAGTTGATTCAATGGATAGGTCAATCGCCCTGTCAAGTTCCCAACGGTACCCCAACTCGATTAAATGCGGTGACGCAGGCACTTCCATAATGACGCCTTTTACGCCAGCATCTACGGCACGTTTTACATCATCAACCATACAGCGGGCGAAAGAATAAATCTTCGGGCCAAAATTTCTTCTGGCAAGTTCCTGAACTACCTTTGCATCATCTTTAGAAACGACAGGCATGCCCGCTTCGATTCTATGGACGCCGGCCTCCGCCAAACCTTCAGCAATGCGTATTTTATCATCATAATTAAAAGCCAGGCCGGCCTGTTGTTCGCCATCGCGGAGTGTGACATCGTGGATCAGTATTTTTTCGGGGAAGTTCCACTCAGCCGTTACTTCGGGGGCAAAATTCCAGGGGCTGGTATGCCAGTTTTCGGTTTTCCATGGTGTGTCCGTCATTAAAAGTTTCTCCTTGTATACCGTCCCAACGACTTGGGGGAGCGGTTAGCAGAAAACGTGACTGAATTATTAGGCTTAGAAAACAACTTTTTTCAAGCGGCGGCGAACATACGTAACATGAAAAGAGGTGTCAAACGTCGGGAAGTTGGGGTTTGGTTGCTACTCAGCGTTAAATAACATAAAAATTCAGGACTTGGTCAAGTTGCCGTATACCCGCCATCGATTAGTAGATCAGTGCCAGTAACAAAAGACGACTCATCACTGACTAAAAATACAGCTCCTGATGCCATTTCCTCCGGGTAACCGAGACGGCCAAATAGGGTAGAAGCATTCTTGTGTGCTTCTTCTTCACTGGGCCATTGTTTGAAAAACCGTTCATCCGCGGTTGGGCCGGGAGAGATGGTGTTGGCTCGAATATTTTGATATGCGTGATCTACAGCAAGAGCTTTTGCAAGGCTGAGTAACGCCCCTTTTTGAGAAGAATACCACGCACGGCCAGGTTTCGGTGTGACGGCTAGTTGTGAAGACATCAAAACTATACTTCCAGTCCCATCAGAGGCCATTAATGGTATAGCGTGTTTCAAAAGCAGAAACACACCCGTGAGATTGACGTCGATTGAATTTTGCCACTCTTTGAGAGGTAGTTCTGTAACAGGGAGGTAGGAGACGTCCTGGATAGCGCAGGAGACGACAGAAGTTAGTCCACCCAGTTTATCTTCAGCAGCTTCCACTAATGAGATAGAGTGACTTTCGTCCGCCATATTGCCAATCACTGCAATCGCCTTTCCCCCATTGGCTTCAACTCGAGAAACAGTTGCAATTACCGCGGGTTCACTAATATCCGCACATATCAGTTCCGCGCCTTCCTTGGCAAAGGCAATGCAGATTGCCTGTCCAATACCACCGCCAGCGCCAGTAACGATAGCTTTTTTTCCTTTAAGGCGCATGGAGCCCTCCCAGAATGTTTTTTCCTATTGGTTGACTAAACTGTACGTGTTACGGCTGCAACCTGTTTTAACTATTGTTCTAGATTGATATAGGTATCTTGATAAGCTTAGAGGGCAATATTGTGTCCAATTAGTATTGATACTGACCTGTCGTAAGCTTATTTCCAAATTTGTAACGAAGGACTTGCGTAATAACATGGCTATCTTGCCTATCATCATTGCTCCAGATCCACGCCTTAAAGCAGAGTGTGATCCAGTAGAGAAAGTGACACCAGAATTGGTCAAGCTTATGGATGATATGTTGGATACCATGTATGACGCTCCAGGTATCGGTTTGGCTGCACCACAGGTTGGGCGGCGACAGCAGATTATCGTGGCAGATGTATCCAAGCAGGAAGACGTCCGGGACCCTTATCAGATGATCAATCCAGAAATTTTGTGGACGTCAAAAGACTTTTTTAGTTACGAGGAAGGCTGCCTTTCTCTACCGGAACAGTATGCAGACGTCATGCGGCCCAAGCAGGTAAGGATAAGTTTTTTGGATAAAACGGGTTGCTCGCAAATTATAGAAGTAGAGGATTTACTTGCCGTTTGTTTGCAGCATGAAATGGATCACTTAAAAGGAATATTGTTTGTGGATCATATTTCAAAGCTCAAACGCGACTTGATTATGCGCAAGCTGCGAAAGATGAAAAAATTAGAGAGGAAGGGCAAGTGACCTTCTTAAAGTTCCTATGAACCATCCTCTAAGGGTTGCATTTATGGGCACGCCCGATTTTGCCGTACCTATCTTGAAGGCACTAGTGAAGACGGGTCACCAAATAGCGGCAGTATATTGTCAGCCGCCTAGAAATGCTGGCAGAGGTCAGAAAAAGCGCTTATCTCCTGTCCATTTGGAGGCCTTAGAGCAGGGGTATGAAGTCCGTGTTCCAACTGATTTGCAAAACAAAAATGTCCAGAAATCGTTCCAAGATCTAAATTTGGATGTGGCTGTAGTTGCTGCCTATGGTTTGATTCTCCCT
>ENA-UPTF01001369-UPTF01001369.1-marine-metagenome-genome-assembly--contig:-NODE-1369-length-15356-cov-3.417436_pt1 | contig 15356 bp, 10 predicted proteins | sample MGYA00238166_ERZ767019 | MGnify/ENA primary metagenome ERZ767019 (study PRJEB28930, sample SAMN06266391) | marine metagenome | isolation source: Sea water from 250 m depth | place: Atlantic Ocean...
CACTGGCATTGACAATTTTTTCAGGATAGAGAAGTGTCCGCAGCTCTGGTAAGGTAGGGAGTCTCCACTCCGAACTACCTGCAAAACTCTCATTGTTAGCAAAAGCTAATGCATCTTTCAAGCTTAGTCTTGTCTCAGTACCTTTTTTAAGCCACCGGAGTTTATTGACTTTGTCGGTAATTGTTTCATCCCCATTATCTATAAATTCAGGGCTAGGTAACGGTGGTAAGGCGACTTCGTTTACTTTTTTACATTCTTTTAACAGGGGAGCAGAACCTGGGCAGGCATTCAATATAGAAAAATGGTCCATTTTTTCCATCATGGTACAAATATCACTTTTTTTACATTTGGCAAAAGAAGGAACCGCCTGGGTAAGCAAAATCACTAAAGTTAAAAGGACGATTCTCATTTTAAAACTCCTTAAAAATTATATTGAAGACCTGAATTTTGATTTTGTTTATATTATCAAAGGGGTTGTTTGGAGAATACCATACTCTTATTCTTTCGAAAATTAAAACATTTCATATTCGTTTGGTTTTTTAAATTTTGCCAAAAGCTATTCTATTCAGTTCTACAAAAGCGTCTTTACCTTTCATTTCAATGAATAAGTCTGTATTAACAATTTGATTGCTGGTTGGATCCAGGTTTATGTTAATTACCGAAGTTCCCTTATCCTGGAGGTGCAATGCAATATAATCATTAGTGGGTACGGCTCCTGAACTTCCTACTAAAATGGCGAGATCTATTGGATCTTCTAAAAATTTTCTAAAGTTAGTTTCTTGTTCTGGGTGACCTGTATATTCCCCATCTCCAAACATTAAGATATGAGGCCTTGCAATACCGCGACATTGTATGCAGATAGGGTAGTTGGAAGCTTTCATGGTTTGGCTATCTAGGTCACATAAGGGAACGGAAAAATCTTCCCAATACTGGTGCGTGCATGTGTTGAGGCATTGCAGGCGCCACATAGAGCCATGTGTTTCCAGGATTTTCTCTTTATCGCATCCAGAAATCAGATGAAATCCATCTGTGTTGGTGGTATGGATGAAGCCCTCACAATTTTTAAACCATTCGTTGATAATTCGATAACCTTCATGCGGCTGATTTTCATTTGCATTCCTCCGTCTCCATTCATAAAAGGCCCAGGCATGCGGTAACTCATTGCGAAAAGCCCAAGGACTGGCTAAGTCTTGAGCCTCTAGATTTTTTTCTTTAAACGGGGGAAAGTTTTTCCAATAACCATCTTTATCTCTGAATGTCGGTATGTTTGAGTCTGCACTCATCCCAGCGCTGGTTAATAGTAATAAACGTTTAGTGGCCCTTATGAGTTCTGCTGACTTGTGAAGTGTTTCAGATAATTCCATCCCATTCCTTATAAAATTGGTCGAGAAACTTTTCCATGAAATGATGCCGTGCTTCTGCAATACGTTTTCCCGTTTGGGTATTCATTCGATCTTTTAAAAGAAGCAGCTTCTCATAAAAATGGTTAATGGTATGGCCTTTATTTTTTTTGTAATCGGAATACGTTTGATGGAGGACTGGTTTCTCATCTGGGTGGTAGATGAGGCGATTTTTATAACCACCATATGCGAAAGTACGCGCGATACCCAAGGCACCAATAGCATCAAGACGATCAGCATCTTGAACAATTTTTCCTTCAAGAGTTTTCATCGGCGTTGCAACACCGGCACCTTTGTAAGAAACCGTGGAGATAATTTCAACAACAGATTGGGTCAATTGAGGATCGACATCATTTTTATTTAAAAACTCTTTCGCAACGGTAGGACCTATGGAATCATCTCCGCCATGAAATTTCCAGTCTGCGATATCATGGAGCAAAGCTCCCAATTCCACGGTTTCCAAATGGGCTTGTTCCTCCGCAGCGATTTTTTTTGCTATGGTCCAGACTCTAAAGATATGCCACCAGTCATGGCCAGAACCATCGCCAGCAAGCTTTTTTTCTACAAATTCACATGTTTTGTCGACAATGGAAGTCATATTTGTTTACAGGGTTGTTAGTGGTTGAATAATCATTCCATATCCAGAACGGGGCTTCAAGTCGCTTTCGGATGAAATACTATTTATATTCCTTAATTAGACTCTTTTTTATATTTTGTAGGTAAGAGGTTAGCTGTTGCTGGTTTTAGGGCGGTGGAGGCCACATTCTTTATGCTCGGGGTTTTCCCACCACCATCTTCCTGCACGGATATCTTCTCCAGGTTTGATAGAGCGAGTACACGGGGCACACCCAATGCTTGGGTAATTCTTTTTATGTAATGCATTGACAGGAACTTTGTGTGTTTTGATATAAGCTTCTACCTTCTCTTGCGTCCAGTCGGCCAGAGGATTTATTTTTATTAAAGGAGGGTGGTCAGTATCTTCTAAAACTTTTGATGTGTTCGAGCGAGTGATGGCCTGATCCCTTCTCAATCCAGTGACCCATGCATCTAGTTCACCCAGTGCGCGGTTCAAAGGTTCGATTTTTCTAATTGCGCAGCATTCTTTTCGATTTTCGATACTTTCCCTAAAGGAGAAGAAGCCTTTTTTCTGCACTAGCTTCTCTACCTGCTCAAGGTTCGGGAAATAGGTCTTGATTTCGAGACCGTAATGCGAGCGTACCTTTTCCATAATTTCGTACGTTTCTTCATGAAGACGCCCTGTATCAAGAGTAAAAATAGTGATGGGACCTTTGAGTTTGGCGATCATATCAATAAGGATCATGTCTTCCATTCCAAAACTACAGGCGAGACCGGCTTTTAAGCCATACTGGTCAATAGTCCATTGAATGAGCTCTTCTGGCGATTTGGTTTCGAAGTCAGTAGAGGAAATTTCCATAGTTTGGTTCTGCTTGGCAGTTAAGGTATAGTTTATATAAAGACTGCTTAACAGATACTTTTTCACGACCTAATTTAAAAATCAAGCTTGGATTTAGAAAAGCTCTCCATTAAACATATATGGCCTGCCATCTATTATTGAGAATGATCAATCTTAAACTACCAAAAAACTGTGTGCTTTTAGTTTTGTTTTTATTGGTTCCGTTGCAATTTAGCAGCGCGGGTGTTTTAGAGCAGGTTGAGCAGGAGCTTGTATCACTCGCAGATAAGGTTCGACCGGCGGTGGTCAGCCTTTCTCCTTACATTGCAAAAGGAGCTATAGGGCAAGGATTGCCCAGGAAAGGTCGACCTGCCAACGCCGGATCTGGGGTTATCTTTGACGCGGAAAAAGGATTGATCGTTACAAATTCCCATGTGGTGCGTAATGTTTTAAAGATATTGGTTACGTTTAAGGATGGCAATAAGATTGTTGGAGAAGTTTTAGGTGTTGATGAAGATACTGACCTTGCTGTGGTGCAGGTCACTAACAGCCAACCTCTAACGGCCGTGAAGTTTGCTGATTCTAGCAAAGTCAAAATAGGGCAGCTTGTAGTGGCGGTGGGCAACCCTTATGGTCTAAATGACACCACGACGTTTGGGATAGTCAGTGGATTAAAAAGGGAAAACGTAAACCTATCGCGTTATGAAGACTTTATCCAGACGGATGCATCCATCAACCCAGGTAATAGTGGCGGCCCACTACTCAATATAAAAGGTGAAGTGATTGGCATCAATACCGCTATCATTAACTATGCACAAAGTATTGGTTTTTCCATTCCGTCCAATATGGTTGTACATATAGTAACTCAGTTGGTTGAGCATGGAGAAGTAAACCGAGGCTGGTTGGGTGTGGGCATTGATCCCATTACCGATGTGTTGGCGGAGGAAAATAATGTCAAGCGGGGTGATGGAGTTATTGTAAATTCTGTTTTTGAAGGCGATCCAGCTCATCTTGCGGGACTTAAAGTGGGTGATATCATTTTAAAAATTGGTGGGGTTAAAGTAGATTCTCCTAATAGTCTGATTCGAATTATTGGGACGATTTCTCCGGGACAAACCATCAACCTGGATATTTTAAGGGAAGGGAAGCGCAATTTGATTCCTGTAAAACTGGAATCCAAGAAAAAGACAACTAATCTTTTGGCATCATTGGTGCCTAGTGACCCATATGGTTTGGGGTTTACCCTAAAAGACACGGAGGGCAACCAGAATGGGGAAAAAGGGCCAAAGGTATTGAATGTAGAACCAGGAAGTTACGCCGAATCAAAGGGTTTGTTGATTGGAGACCTAATTTTATCTGTCAACGGTGAATTGATCGGAAATCAACAGGAATTCAAGGATGTTTTGAGCCAAATTAATAAAGGGGGCTCCATTTTTCTCCTGATTTTTCGTGATAAGAAAAAAATACATTTGGGACTTGTAAGGGAAAATTAAATTTGTTAAAGTTTCCCACCCGGAATGCAAATTTTGCAGGTTTAGGGGTATTTCTGTTTTTTTTTAAGTAATTGACAAGTATTTGATTATAAAGAATTAATAAATTGTAGCTAGACGAAAATTGGTGGATGGCGCTACCAGTTAACAAGTAAAATATTACTTATATTTTTGCTACCAGTTTATCAGGTAAAATTTATATTTTTGCTACCAGTTATCAGGTAGAATATTACTTATATAATTTTTAAGTATCCATTTTTAGAAGCACTACTTAGGAGGTAGAAATGTTTGGTGTCAAAAAAGGGTGGAAAAATTGGTACGCGTTAGCGGTCGTATTTTTGACCTTGGGACTTTCTGTTCCAGCCGGCGCGATTTCAACCGATCATTCGCATGGCGTTCATGATACTGGGATTGATGCTGTAGATAAGCCTGCTTGGTTGGAAAAACTTGAAAAGCAACTCCAGCATGAAGACTTAATGTCTGGGCTTGAAGGTAGTCAGGAAAAACTGGATAACACCATGATGAAAGTCATGGATCAGTTAAAGTCTAAGTTAAAGGAACATGCCAGTCCAGCATCTGCCGGCGGTGGGTTCCATGACTCATGGGCTGCCCATCAATTAGGTCAAAGTTACCTCCTAGGACCTTCTGAAGCTGCTGCAAAGGTTTATAAGGGTGCACATTGCCCCAGCGGAATTCCTGTTAGAAAATTTGAAATTTCAGCCATTAATGTTGAGATTACCCTGAATCAATGGGGTGATTATTATCCAGGTTATATGTATGTTCTGGATAAGAATATCGACAAAGTTAGGGCGGAAGAAGAGAAAAATGCTGCGGCACGTGAAGATGAACTCGACCCAGGTGCAGTTTCAAATGGTCTGCAGGGTGATGCTATTCAGCCTTTGGTAATCAGAGGAAATCAAGGAGAGTGCGTACGAGTTAAATTTACCAATCGACTAGAAGATGAGGATGCTGGATTCCAGATCAATGGATCTGCAATGATTATCAGCTCATCTGGGCAGCCAAATACGGCAGCAATGGCCGGCTCAATCGTTCCAGCTGAAGAGACTCAAGAGTATGAATGGTATATTCCTCTTGATGAGCAAGAAGGGGGACACATGATTCAGAATCATGCTGGACGTGATCCTTCCTCTCTTGGGTTGATTGGAACATTTATTGTTGAACCAAGGGGCTCACGGCATTTGGATCCCTGGACGGGTAAAGAAATGGGAAGCGGCTGGATGGCTATGATTGCAAATGATGAAGCCAAAGACTTCCGAGAATTTACTTTGATGTACCATGAGGTAGGTGATGAGTCATTTCGTCCCTTAAACCGTCATGGTGAAATGATTCCTCAACGCGACCCGCAAACTGATGCGTATCGTCCTTCAGCTCGTGCGATGAACTTTCGCTCTGAACCGTTTGGAATTAACAATCTTGCAGTTCAAGAAAAGAAGTTCCATTTCGAAGACGAATCGCTAGCTTATAGTTCATACACCTTTGGTGATGCTCCCACCACGATCCCCCGTTCATATCTCGGTGATCCTGCTAAATTCCGTTTAGTGCATGGTGGTGGTGAAGTTTTCCATTCACATCATCCGCATGGTGGAACTATTCGTTGGACCCGGTCTCCGCAGCGTGAAGATCAGCAACTCTTGAATCTCACAACCGCTGCTTACGATGGTCCGGTAAAGTATCCTGTTGTTCGAACCACCTCTGACCGAGTTGATGTTCAAGTAATTGGCCCGTCCGAGGTAATGGATCTTGAAACCGAGTGTGGGTCCGGACTTTGTCAGCGTCTTGCGGGTGATTTCCTATTCCATTGTCATGTAGCACATCACTATGTCGCAGGCATGTGGGGATATTGGAGAGTTTACAATATCTTGCAAACAGGAAACTATCCTTACGAGAGCACAGATGTAATGCGACCGCTACAGGAGTTGCCTGATAGACAAGGTCGTATTCCTACAGGAACCACTTCAGACAAACTGGTTGGCAAAACTATGAACTGGTTTGGTAAAAAATTCCATGTTGTTGATAAGGGAAAAAGTGACTGGACGAAAGCAGAGCCAATTGTAAACATCAAAGATTGGGTTAAATACATGCTTCCTCCAAAAGGGCAGGATGGACATCATGATGATCCCATCAAACAGATTAAGGCTTACGATGGTTCTGTATTAGATTATGGTTGGAAAAAGACGCAGGCCCTATCTGAGCGCGAATCCGTAATTAAATGGCCCAAGTATAAATCTCCACATCCTGGTAAAAGACATCCGATCCAGTTCAGTCCTTTAACGGGGAAATTGGCTTGGCCGCATTTGGCACCGCATTTTGGTAAGCGGGTGCCGTTTGCACGTAACCATGGTGGAGCTCCTTGGTTGGAACCGTTCCACATGCAGACCGATAACAACGTTATCACCAGAACAGAATCCGGTAGCGCTCGAAGTGGTCCAACAGTGGAAAACACGGGTGGTGCTAAGCCAGGTGAACAGGGGAGATGGAGCCTTTGTCCTGCCGGTGCTGGACGTAAGCAATACAATTTACATTTTATCAATACACCTATTGAATTGTCAGGTGCGGTTGGTAAGACACCACCAGTCATTGATAAGTACGGTTTGATTTACGTGATTGATGAAGAAATGGCAGAAGTTAAAGCGGATCCCAAGAAAGCAATTCCGCTGGTCATTCGTGCCAATGTCTATGACTGCGTAGATGTGTTGTTATCAAGTGAATGGGATGATGATGACTTTACCAATTTCCAAATGTCTAAAGTCAACATCCATCCACATTTCTTCCAGTTCGACAACCAGGCTTCAGATGGAGTTATCACGGGTTTTTCTTATGATCAATCCATGAGGTCTTACAAGCAGTTCACGAAAAAGATGAAAGACGGACATCATGTTGGTATGCCGGTTCCGATGAATGCCAAATTGTTGAAGGCAACGAAACCTGGTGATACTAAAATTGAAATTCAAATGGCAAAACACTCGCCAACTTACCACGTTGGAGCCGATATTATTGTTGGTATCGAAGTTCCAAATGGTAAGGACGCACGTTGGATCAAAAGTATTACTCCTGATCCAAATAAAGCTATTGCCAAAGATGATAAATATACCATCGAGTTCACTGAAGGTATGACACACGCTCATAAAGTAGGCCAAATTATTACTACTGAGTATGTTAGATATCGTTGGTGGGTAGATGTTGATATCGGATTAGTTTTCTGGCATGACCATGCGTTTGGCGCGACCACATGGCCGCATGGCGGAATCGGGTCTACCATCGTTGAGCCTTGGGGTTCTACGTATCACGACCCAAAAACCGGCGAAGAGATTCGCAGTGGTCCAGTAGCTGATATTCATAGTACCGAAATTGTTGGTTACAACACCCAAGGCAGTTTCCGTGAATTGGTAGCACAGGTAAGTGATACCGTTCCCCATACTGCACAACTGGTTACAGAAGGGAATCCACCGGGATTAACGCGTGAAAACGCGATTGCGGCGGGTCAGTCTATTTCTTTCCAGATGCCTATGGATATGCTGGAAGTGGCCTTCCCACTTCTTAACGGCGGAACCCATACAACGGGTGGTGCGTTCAATTTCAGATCTGCTTCTTTGACAGCTAGGCTCATTAACAACAAGGACGGATCTAAAATCTTCAGTAGTAAAGCACATGGTGATCCTGCTACTCCAATGCTGAAAGCTTATGTCGGCGATAACATCGTCTTCCGGTTATTGGCAGGAATGCAGAATGAAACCCATACTTTTGTTGTATCGGGTCACGGTTACCGACCGGAAAGATATGACCGTGATTCGCGTGTGACTAACGCGATTCATGTTGGTATCGCGGAACGTTATGACCTGCCTTCAAAAGCCGGTGGTTTTCAACAAATGGCAGGTGATTATATGTACTACAACGGACGAACCTCTAAACTATCTGAGGGTAGCTGGGGAATCATCCGTGTGTTAGATGAATTACAGAAAGATCTAAAAATCCTTCCAGGAAACGAAGACTTCAAAAGAAAGGTTAAGAAGACTTTATGTCCTAAAGGAGCACCTGTTAAAAACTTTAGTGTGGTTGCTATTGATAAAGAATTAAAATTCAATGCGAACACTGAAGATGAGATAGAAGTCGACTTTGAGCGAAAACTTTTACTTGCTAACGCTACAGGTAAAATCTTTGCTCTAGAAGGCGAAGTTAAGAAAGCAGCAGAAGATGGAGCTATGCCTCATCCTCTGACATTGCGTGCTAACATCGGCGATTGTGTCAAAATTAAACTTACTAATCGCTTGAAAGCGGGCAACGCTTCAATTCATGCTAACAACATCGCGTTTGATCCTAAAGATTCTCAAGGTATCAACGTTGGAAATAACCCTGGCGACCAAACGGTGGCCCCGGGTAAATCTAAAAACTACACGTTCTACGCGCATCCGGGTTACAAAAGAAACGGTGCGTTGCTCTGGGACTTTGGTAATCTGACCACAAATGTCCGAAGTGGACTTTATGGTGGAATAATCATTGGACCTAAGGGATCCATTTATCGAGACCCTGAAACAGGGAAAGATATTTCAATGGGCAATTCCTGGAGGGCAGACGTTATAATTGACAAATCTTACCCTGAAAACGCGGACATCGATAACTACCGAGACTTTGCGTTGTATTTTCAGGATGAAGATAACATCATTGGTACATCTTTCATGCCTTACCTACAAAACGTAGCGGGCTTGACAGGAGTAAACTATCGCCTCGAGCCTTGGATTTATCGAGAGGACGAAGGTTGTGAATTGGGAAATATGTTCACAGCTTGTGTTGCAGCAGATTCAGACCCTGCTACACCGACTCTGAAAGCCCATGCTGGTGATAGGGTAATGATCAACATCTTTGGTGCGCATAATGAGCAAAACCAGGTATTCAATCTTGATGGACACCAGTGGCGTCGCCATATGGATCAGGAAGGTTCAGATATGATTGATGCTGAGCAGTTTGGTGCGGGCGAGTACATTCAAGCCCATATCAACGCAGGTGGAACGTACAACAACCCAGGTACGTACCTCTGGTTAAACGCTCGTACTCCTTACCAACAAGCGGGTCAGTGGGGTTACTTCAAGGTTCTGCCTTCTGGTGACCGATCCATCCTGCCACTTGGTAAAGTATCACCAAAAGGTGTAAAAACCGCATCTCAGCCTTCTGAGGAAGAGAAATCTGCCTCAAAAGACATAGATGAGCGATTGTCGATGCGCTAATCGTCAATTTTCGCGGTTTTATGAAAAAAGTGAAAGGGGCCCCTTGATGGGGCCCCTTTTTTACGTTATAAATACCTTCCTTGTTGTGATAAAATCCCGCAATCTGAAAGAGCGGTTTTTCAGCAAATTTTTCACCAGTCACTTTAATTGTGTGAAGTGTATATTTTTTGAATTCCTAAATGAAGGAGGAAGAAAAGAAATGAGAAAGATTGTATTGAGTGTGATGGTTGTAGCCTTTTCTTTGGCATTGGCTTCTACTACCTTTGCAAAAAAAGCCAAATATAAAGAGGGTAGCGCGGGTTCCGGTAGCATTACAGGAACGGTTAGTATTAAAGGGACTCCAATGGCTCCCATCATAGAAGATTTGACAAAAGGTAAAAACGTTGAGTTTTGTACCACGCATCCAGATGCGAAAGATGGAAAGCGTGCCCGTGTTAAAGTTGCAGTTAGCGGTGGAAAATTAAAAGATGCAGTTGTATTCATTGAAAAAATAGAAGCAGGAAAACCTTGGGGCGATGCTGGGAAATTTGTTTTCGATTTTAAATTATGTGATGTTGTCCAGAAAATGGGTGTTATTCGAAAGCCTACCAAGGCTGAAAAGAAAACCGGGGGCATTCTTCAAATAAAAAATAATGATCCTGACACTCTTCATAACCCGCATGGATATTCTGTAAAGGGTGCAAGCAGGAAGACCCTATTCAACAAGCCTCTACCAAGTCAGGGCGATATTGCGGAAGTGACCAAAAACATTGCTCGCTTGAAGCAGAAGAAGGATAAACATTTTTTTCTACAATGCGACCAGCATAACTGGATGGAAGCAGATGCCCGTATCGTGTGGAACCCTTATTATTCGGTTACCGGAGCTGATGGTGCTTTCTCGATTGATGGAGTTCCTGCAGGTAAATATAAGGTAACTGCATGGCAACCTTATGTTGGTGAGTCTACCCAAGAAGTAACGGTAGGCGATGGGGCAGCCAAAGCCGACTTTACTTTGACTGCAAAATAAGAAGCGTTTGAGTAAACAGCATTGGAGCTTTGGCTCCAATGCTGTTTTTTTTTGTCCTTAGTTGATTATGAATCGTACGCTATATAGCTGAAGGATGAAAATAGAGTGAGGTAATACTTTGTTCTCGAAAGAGAATTTAGAAGTCAAATAGAAATTTGTTTTTACTTTTTTTAGAGTTTTCCTGTCATTTAACCAACTGCAGTTCAAACCAACTGGAAATTGATTTTTTAGCTCCGGTTTCACCTTGATAACCATCCCAGATATTGAAAGCGATCGATAAAGGCTTTCCTTCTCCGAATTGGACGTCCATTTTTTTGTCGTCAACTTTCAATTTACGTTTTATGACGAGAAAATATCTTCCAAATTGATAATTTACTTTAGCCTTAATTGTTTGACTCCGATCGTTTTGCAGCGTCCAATTTATTAATCCTGTGGCGTTCCATTCATGAGTTGTATTATCTGAAGAAGTCCATTTCCATAGATTTACAGGGTGGCCTGAGTCACCATTTAAGAAATAAGGTTTAACAGCCTTGTTGTTCAAGCTGAATTGTAGGGCCAGAGCATCCGGGAAATCCGGTATTACGGGTTCTATAGGCTCTTCCTTTCTGGCTCCTTTTAAATGTTCTGGAAGAGGTGGAGTTGGTGATGGCTTAACAATATTTTTTGCCTCAAGAGCCGGGTCATAAGAAGGGTCATCCCAATGAATTTTGAATGCGATCTCTTTATCATTATAAGCCGCTCGGACAGTCAAGTTCCTTACGGTTGGGAAATAGGATCTTGGTTTTTCTAGAACCTGACCACCTAGAGGAATATAAGCAGGTTCTGTTTCTTTCCAAAACGAAGCATTAAAGTCATCTGGCAAGTTTGTGTTAGTTTTCTTGGCCAGTATCATTGGTTTCACCTGCGGTTGTTCTGGATTTCCAAGAGTCAAAACAAAATCTACAATATCCCAAATTTCCTGATCTTTAAAAATACGAGGAGAAAATTTCGGCATAGCGGTGGTGGAAAGTCCAGTTCGTAGGGTCAAAAATAGATCTTTTCTTGTAGCCCCTCGGCGGAAATTCCATGGTTCGCTGAGGTTCCTTGGCCAAATGGCATTGGATGAGTAGTCCACAATTCGTGTTGTGCTAACCCCATCGCCTCTACCTTTAACTCCATGACATCCCGAGCAATTAATCATAAATGATTTTTTACCCCGTTTTATTCTCTCGAGAGAAACTGGGGGAGGCTCGGGGACCTTAATAATTTTATGCTTTTTACCGCGCTTTTCGAATTTTTTAAATTTTTTTGATAAGGACTTGATATAGAGAATCAGGCTTTGTCGATCACTTTTTGAAAGGTGGCTCCAACCCGGCATAGTGGTTCCTTTCATTCCGTTTGAGACAGCATCAAACAGGTCTTTATCAGTCGGTATTTTTCCGAATGAAGTCGAACGGATTTTGATATGTCCTTTGGTTAGATTGCGGGGCTGTGGCAAGGTGTATTCTTTAGCAGGACCATCACCTTTACCTTTTTCTCCGTGACAAAAAGCACATTTTTTTAAGTAGATATTTTTACCTTGCTCTAATGAAGGTTTTTGTTTTTGAGGTATTGGTTGTCTGCGGTCTTTTACTGTTTTGTTAATATAAAGGATAGTTTTCCATACTTCTTCTTGACTTAGAATCTTTTCCCATGCTGGCATTGCGGAGTTCCATGGTTCAAACTTTTCGGGAAGGCCTTTGCCTCCTTTCATAATTCTCCAAAATGCATATGCTGGTGTTTTAAAAAGAACCGAATTTTTTTGTACAAAACTTGCTGGGGCAGGAATAAAGCTTTCGCCAAAAAGTCCTTTGCCATCCAAAAGATCGCCGTGACAAAGGAGACAGTTTTTGATGTAAATTACCCCTCCTTCTTTTATGATTCCCGGGTTGGAGGAGAAGGGATTTTTAATATTTTCTAAAAAGAATTCCTTCCCCTTAACTGTTATTGATTTAGGGACATCTTTTGAGGATGGGGCAGTAAAGCCTAAAAGTGAAGAGGGTAGGGTCAGTAAAAATAACCCCGCGAGTAAAAACGAAAACTGAAAATTTCGAGGTTTGGATTGTGCTATCAAGTTAACGCCCCAGCTCTTTGCCTTTTGCTGTGCCCGGGTAAACGGCGTCTTTTTTGATTCTTCCTGATTTTATCGTTTCATAAAACGGCCGTATTACCTTGTCTGCATCGAATTCAAAATTTAAGTCAAGGATTTCCCCCGCAGCAATTTTTACCTTCTGGCTTTTCCTTTTGATTAAATAATGCCATGCCGTAACCTTATATTCTCCAGGAGGAATATTATCTATTTTAAAGTTACCATCAATTTTGGTTTGAGCGTAATACGGGTTTTGTACCCGGTAACCCCAGGTTTGCATGAACTCATGCATGCCGCAGATCATTTGCATAATTTTGAATTTTTTCTTGAACGTAATCTTGCCATCTGAAACTTCTTCGGCTGGAATAGGGATGTTCAAAAGAATTTTCCCTCTTTCTTTTTGGTATACCTGGCTGTTATGCATGACAGCATCGATGTTATCAATTTTAAAACTCTCGCCCTGACGGATTACGTTCACATCGGGAAGAAACTTACAGTTCTCTGCAGTTATATTGATGGGCTCTTTATTAAATGGTTTGCCTGCATCTACATGTTCAAGCGTAACCACCACATCTTTCAATCCGCCATCGGGAGAAACCTTGAAATCCTCAAGAACTCTGTTCATCTCATCATCGGTGTCGACCTCGGCACACATATCAATGTTTGGGAAAAGGACAAGATGGTAAATTCTGGGATAAGGCATTTTCCCAGTTAATGTGACCTTGCCTTGGATCGATCCCCCATTACTGACTTCCATTTCTTGGTAAGCCCATCCTGAAGTTGATACCAAGGAAGAAATAGAAATTATTAATGTGATAATGGATAGAATTTTTTTCATTCTTTAAGCCTCAAAAACCAATACTATTGGTGGGGGTAGAGTTTAAATAACCTAGTATTAAAAACTTCAAATTTTCTCATTTAAATCTATTTGTCATGAATAACTATCTCGTTTAATGACTATGGTATAAATCATGCCATTATTACTTATAAGTTTATGCGATATTTTTCGGAAAAGGTTTTTGTGGATAACTCAGAATTAACTCGCTGGAACCCTTTTCGAAATTCCGTATAAAACCCATTGGATTAAAAGGGTTGTACCTTTTTTTTATTATAATTTAAGGCCTAAGTCAAGGATGAGTTTAGCTTCCATTTTAAGTCTTTTTTGATCTGTGAAATTTATAGTTTGATACTAGATTTTAAAATGAAATTCCTTTAAATAATTTAACCCATGGTTTAAAATGGTTGTATATAGGTAAATATCATTTTAATACAAAGAAAATTCTATTTATAGGAATTGCTATGAGGAAAATATTTGCACTAGTTATTTTTATTTGTCTAATAGCTGAAATAGTTTCTGCGGGTGTTCCTGGGCCTGGCGATAGGGCTCCTGATTTTTCCCTAAAAACTCTTGATGGGAAACAGATATCGCTTTCGGATATGAAGGGAAAAGTAGTCCTTATTGGAATGTTCCATATTTGCGTGCCTTGCATGAATCAAGCGATTGAATTTAACAAGGTTCGGGATCAGTTTGATGAAAATCAAGTGGCTATTATAGGGATAAATACAAATGGGGATTCGAAGGAAGCAATTCTAAATTATCTTTCCAAGTTCCCTGAAAAAGTTCGTTTCCCCTATTTAATGGATCCAGTGAAATCTTTTTACCAGGATTATTCGCAAAGAGATATGCCAACGGTCTTAGTAGTAGATAAAGAAGGAATTTTGAATGCGAGGGCCCCAGGTGTTAGTGCCAGTGAGTTAGTGCCTTACCTAAAAAAGATGCTTTAGGGCAGGATATTTTTTCTAAAAACCCGGTATTTCTTTATTGTCTTATTTCCCATATTGCCTTTCATCAGAGTAACCTTTTCTGGCGTAGAAAACTCATCGACCTAGTTCCTTCAATACTTGTTTCATATCGCTCTGGACGGCTTTTCGGTTTTCAATTGTGTAAGCCCGTAAAAGATAGGCTGGATGCAGGGTCAGCATCAATTTAAATCCTTCATAATCATGCCAGGTACCCCGCTCTTTTGTGATTGGCACGTTTCTTCCCAGAAGGGTTGATGCAGCGGGTTTTCCTAAGGCAACCACTACTCTGGGTTGAATGGCTTTTAGTTGCTGTATAAGAAAAGGGTTGCAGGCGGCAATTTCTTCTTTTTCTGGGTCACGATTTCCGGGTGGGCGACATTTGACAATATTACAAATATAAGTGTCTTTTTCGCGGTCGAGGAGCATGCCTTTTTCTATAATTTCAGTCAATTTTTTACCGGCACGTCCTACAAAAGGGAAGCCTTGTTCATCCTCATCGGCTCCTGGTCCCTCCCCAACAAAAACCAGATCGGCTTTCGGGTTCCCCGACCCAAAAACAATATTTTTTCTCCCCTGAGAAAGTTTGCAACGGGTGCAGTCCCCTAGTTCTTCCCGAACTTCTATTAATGTATTTGCTTTTTTATTGTCTGTCATACTTTTTACGGGAGAGGAATTCAAAGGAGAAACCGATTCAGTAAATAAATCAGATTCGCAGGGTATCTCCGAATAACCGGCATCCTTTAAAAAAAATAAGTGGTTTTTGAGTTCTCTTAAAAGACTATTGCGATCAGGTATTTGCATATCGAGTGGAAGAGTAGCAAAAGGTAAAGAAAAAACAAACAATTAAACACATTTTAAGAAATTTGTGTATTTAAAAAATAATATAAAAACATATA